>Ga0214478_100416_pt1 | contig 25181 bp, 14 predicted proteins | sample M1_20Mar14CPVII9_2_FD_178001 | JGI IMG/M metagenome (GOLD analysis project Ga0214478, IMG submission 178001) | Marine eukaryotic communities from Monterey Bay, California, United States - M1_20Mar14CPVII9sort6BwellD7 | ecosystem: Environmental > Aquatic > Marine > Unclassified | place: USA...
TCCATCCTCTCCGCCAGTTATCAAGATTGAGCTTGACACTCTAGGACTTGTATTTGCTTGACTATCATCTGTTCCACTTCCTCGCAATCTAGCCGAATTTGGAATCGTTCCTTCTCCACCACATTTAATTCCAAGTTCAATTGTGTATCTAATTGCAACTACTACCCATCGTTATCAAAGGTATGGTATCATATTATTGCGGTATGCAACCATCTCGAGACTGTTATTGTAAAGAGTGATGATATCGAGAGTGCCGACGGTATCCTCAGAAATAATGAGATTAGGCAGGCAGACCTTTTGCATCAGAAAGAATGAGCCAAAGATATCAAATACACTATCCACACAATAAACAACTCCATACATACCATACACTGTAATTTGATTTAACATCAGTGAGGAGACCAAGACAACACCAAGATGAGTTACTTTGCCAAGGCAGTGCTATTTTTACCGGCTATCGCTCGAGCTCTTGATTACCCAATCGGTGAGTAGTAGATATACCTAATAAACACATCTACCGATCATGATATCACATGCAATTGATTTGTTTCTGCCTGTTGAATATCGATCGATCTTGATATCACTTGCAATTGATTTATTTCACAAATATATCTATTATTTGCCTAACCTCAAAGTTACTCTCTATCTCCTCTCAAGGTATTTCAAACTGTGGAGTGCAATCATGGATACAAGAGCCTCCCAAGCGAGCAGTTACAATGAACCAGGGCACTACAGAAGTGATGCTAGCGTTAGGTCTGGAAGATTCAATGGTAGGTACTGCATACCTAGACGACTACATATGGCCAGCAGTTGAGGAAGCGTACAATAAGATACCTGTGATTGGGACGAGTTACCCGAACATTACCACCCTTCTCTCGGTTGATCCAGACTTTATATACGCATCATACTCAAGCGCATTTGCCACTAGCCATCTCAACTACTCCCAGTTTGTTGACGCCAATGAAGAAGGAGAATGTGATCTAGTAATCGAAAGGAAACCTGGCGAGTTCAGATCCCACTGTCGTCAAGAGCTGAACGACAAGGGTATTCAGACATACTTGCAGAAGCCAGCATGTGAGCTTACGGAGCATAGGCCAGATGAAGGATACTCAACGATCGACACCCTCTATGATGAGATTTGGGACATTGCTAGTATCTTTAACGTGTATGATTCTGCTCGTAAGGTTGTGGATGGTATCGAAGGTAAGCGGCGATACTTATTCAAGCTACTGTGTTGTGTTAATATAATCAATCTAATACTCACTCGGAATACACCAATCTCTTTCTTGATCTCAGCACACTTCACAAGGGCTTCTCGTGTTGCAGCAGCTGGCAAACAGGCTGGACTTCCACCAATCAGTGTATTATGGCTAGATGGTTGGGATACCGAGACTCCTTTCGTCGGTGCATGTTGTGGATCTATCCAAACAATCATTGAGAAAGCAGGAAAGTCCGCGTTGTAATGTTTTATCATGTACATATGTGTGTTCAATGTGAAGTCTTGGTGATTTGGCTACTTCATTTGTCCCTCCATTGCATTCATTTGCTTGCCCTTGCAACCCACATGTACTAACATATGCCATGTTTACCTCTCCTCGTCTTCATAAACTGTGCAACGCGCATCTTCCAGGAGCCAAGAATATTTATGATGATACAGGTATCGAAGAGAAGAAGACCTGGGTCTCTGGAGATTGGGATACAATCATCGAACGTGACCCAGATCTCATCGTTCTAGTTGATGCAAGTTGGGATTGGGCCGATGAAAAGATATTTCATCTCTGTAGTAACGAGAAGCTTCGTAATCTTCGAGCAGTACAGAATCGTGCCTTCATCGTCGTCCCTTTCAGTGCCTCTACTTTGGGAGTTCGTATCGGCAGCCTTGCATTCAACCTTGCCGAAGCGATGACCGCTCTAATTCAAGGTGAAGCATTACCCTCTCTTGAATTCTCTACCGAGAACGGCCGTGTCCTCGGGAAGAGCGGAGTACGTGTAATGGAGAAGCTCCCCATGTGGAACGGAACTGACTTGGATGAGTTATGTCCCGGCTCTTCCTCGCCAATCCAACTTAGAGACGACATCCCCCTCGATGAAGCCTTTGAGCTCCAGATTGGTGAGCTACAGGATGAACTCGATGAGAAGAATAAAGTACTCCAAGACACTATCAAAGAAAAGGAAGCTTTGGAAGTTGAGAAGGCAGAGCTCGGCGAAATGATGACGGTAATGACTGATGAACTCAATGAATCAAATGCAGCTGTGTCTATGGACGATCTGCGTCTTATGAGTATTGGGCTTGGTTTGTTAGGTTTCATTGTAATGATGTAGTTGAACGACACGAAACTAATAATCATTGGGCTTGGCTGTTATGTTTCGTTGTGTCATGATGTAACTCTATTTTTTTTGTGGATTGGTACAGCGTGATGAGTGATGACTCCATTTTTTGTGTGTGGATTGGTATAGTGTGTTAAGTTGTGGAAGTAGAGACGCAGTCTCGAACCACCAGTGAAATGAAAATGTATAGTTGATACCTTTAATGATAAGCAAGATCGATGAAGATATATAATATTCGTTTGAGTAAAAGTATATCGCATGTACACATATGAGCAAGAGAAAGGAACTGCAGTGGGGGAGCTGTCATTAGCCCAGGTGTAGTAGAGCCAAGTGAGCAGGTGGTATCTTTTTTTGCAGCTGTTATGCTATGTATGTCTGTGCCGATGCATATCAAATTCTGCTAATACATAAGAGACGGCTGCTGCTACTAATCGCAACACTATAATACCATGCTACAGTACTACTATAGTATTATTCTGTTTTTAGTTGCAATAGTAGTGAAGTGCTCTTTGGCATTCGTCAACTTTGATCCACAAAGATGTGCACACACAAAATTAAGTGTATTTTATGATGACTTTGGTAATACATTCAATGATGACAATAGCATAGCAAGTCTAACGTCTCGGATAAATGAAGTGAAGAGTGTTGAACAGGCATATGATGGAAAGATTGCTCGTAATTGGTCAAAGGGTGTAAGTACTTTTTATTCATATCTTACCATAATATGTGCACCATCTTATGCTCATTTTTGACATTAACATACATCCCATACCTTATGAAACTGTATACAGAATTGGGGAGTTAGAGGATTTGCTTTGGATAAGTCATCTTATGATACTACTTCTGGTAGTAATAAGCCCGTGTATGTATCAGCTATTGCGGCACCAACATCTGCATCTTCAAAAGATATATCTATACCACAAGATAGAGCATTACCACAAAATCATATGGTAGCTGTTGGTAGAAGTGATGGGTCAGTATTCATAGTTAAACTTGGGGATTCATATCTAACTCAATTTATGCCAGTTCCTAAACTTGTTGTGGAAGGAGAAGAAGAAGATAATGTGTCAGTACGAGTTGATCAAGAATGGATGGATTTGGACGAGGTTAAAAAGAGTCTACAAGATGAATCGCCACAAGCTACATCAGATGAAGATAGAACCACACAGACACAATCACCATTTGAAATTAGTTATCAATTTCAAGCATCTGAACAAGGGGACGCAATCAATAAGCTAGTTTATCATGATAACATTGAAGGATCTGACGGAGTAATTTGTTCAGCAGCTGGTACAGCAGGAGATATTAGTATATGGAAAATCATTGATAAACAAATCATACAATCTGCTATGTTAAGTGGTATTCACCGTGGCCCGATCGTTGCGCTAGAGACGTTTGTTATAAAGGATAAGAATGTGCTCTTCTCAGCAAGTCGAGATGGTTCATTTGCTCTTTGGGATCTTGATAAAAATGGAGAATTGATTACTAGTCATCGCTGTATGGACGCCAATAGTGGCAGCCCTATACCACTAAGTTGTGCAGATGTATACAATCCATCTTCATTAGATGATGGTTATGGCAACAATGATAATGACAACAATGTCATCTTTTTAGCATCTCCTGATGGATATGTAATGGGTTATGTTATACAAAAGTCTCCAACGGGTGATATATCCTTCAACCCCGGTCCAAATATGCGTTATAAAGCACACGAAACGGCTGTCACTGCGATCAAATGTGGTGGAGAAGGAACGATTCCAAATTCGGCTAGATTGCGAGGAAGTGGAACAGATGATAGTCAAGCAAATACAAGTCCTAGAGTGTCAAGCTCAATCTTGATAACTGGCGGAGAGGATGGATCAGTAAAACAATGGGAGATATTAAGCCAAAAAGATCAATCATCAACTGGAGTCCGTCTTGAACATTGGCCCAGACTTTCAACTCAAAGGATGAAGAGAAGAGCTCATTTATTCTCTCCATCACATGACGGCCCTGTGACATGTATATCTCAACAAAGTATGAATGACTCATCAAAGTTTTTGACTGCAAGCGAAGATGGCTCAGTCTCTGTGTGGAGCGCTACATCAGGCAAAGAGTTATTTTCAATGGATGGCTTTAACAGTCTCTCTTCTCTAGTCTTTATTGGTCGTGAGATATTGGTCACAGATGGTATGGAGCAATATGTTTGTGTGCACGATTTTGGTATTCCAGAAAACATCTAATAGTATCGTAAATTTGTACATATTGTAGAATCAAGTTGTTATGTGGTTTGCTTAGCTGTTATCGTCCATCTCATCTAGTTGATCTTTCATCCAAGATATTATTTCATTGAACCTTTGTTTGTCAGTTATATACGTATATCCAATGAGAGCTTCGAATGCTGTTGAATCCTGATAAGCCGACGCTCCTTTTGCATTGTTTGCACTTTTACCTTTCTTTCTTGCCGTCAAATTAGCATTCCGTCCTCTTGACAACACAGCTTGCTCTTCTGATGTGAGTGTAAAAGATTCTATAAATCTTTTGAAATGAAAGATGAAATGTTAGATGCATTCTGAAACCAAGGAGAATTATAGATTGGCATAGTTTCTTCTTACTTTTGCAATAGTATGGATTGTGCTTCAGCTATGTATGATATACCCATTCGGTATGAATCAAAAGTGTTGCAGAGAGTAAAAGTATCAGCAACATACAACATATGCATATCACATATGATATGAACAATATGTATCTTACCACGGACTACCGAAACAACCTTATTCTGTAAATCAGACATTCGTCTACTTGGCCAAACATATCTCGATCTAACAAAGAGTTCAAATACTACATCGCCCAAGTATGCTAATGATGATGCACTCATTTGTTCTGGCTTTACAGTATCGATGGGAGACATTAGCTCGAAAAACATTGATGGATCTTGTTGTTGTGTCGGTGGCAATTGTATATCATCTTTGGTATCATTGATATCCTTTTCATCATCGCTGTTAGCTATAGCTGACAAAACACTTGATGATGTTATTTGCAATGATGTATGCCTACTTTGCCTTTGATGTTTATGAATAGAAAACTGATTCTTTATAATATTTCTACTGTCTATAAAATTATACTGACAAAACCCAAGCGATTGTATGATAGTAGTTGATTGTCTCATTGCAATGAGTACAAGGGCACGATTGTGATAGGTTGGATGGTAGGGTTTAATTTATGGTCTCTTAATATGGTTGAGTGCACGGTTGAAGTGGCAGCAAGTCGTATTGAAATCAACTTCCCTCCGGTATCTTCACCTCCATCCCCCAACACAACAACGCACTCAACTAACAACTAAACACCTTTGGACCAACTCGTTGCCGCTTATTATCTAATATATTGCAGTAGCCTATAATGTTCATCGCGCCTCTGCTATTATATCCACTCGCCGCGCAGTAGTACTGATACTAAAAGATACCGACGACAAACTTATCATCAATATAAAATTTTACCAACAACTTACCGGAACTCAATTAATATTATCATCATCTATTGACTAGGAAACAAAATGTACTCATCCAGCTCCGACTCTGACAGCTCATCAAGTTCCTACGACGATCGAAGGAGTCACTATCGTCGCTCATACCGGTCAAAGAGTAGTAAATCACTACGCTCTTCTTCCTTGTTTGAAAATGACAATGACATATCGCCACTTCGTATGAAAGATCACATACATGACGAGAGACCACGATCATACAGAAAGAAACACTCCAGTACCAAACGAGATTCTATATCATCAAGAAGTAAGCAGATCAAACGTGAACACGATAAGGAACTAAAGAAAGTATTAAAGTTTCTCGAGAATGAATCATCTTTATTGAATGGGGAAGAAGACAAGAAGGAAGAGTTATATCAACTAAAGAAGGAACATAAGAGTGAAGTGAAGCATCTCTTCAAATTTCTAAAGACAGAGTTGACATCAGTGACTGAAAAACATGCTAGGAAACAAGCAGATTTGGAGGATAGGTTGGAAACAATAAAAGTGGAAGCAAGGAAAGAAGTGAAGAGGTATAAAGATCACTCTCTGCAATTGGAAGAGGAACTGTTGTTAGTTACACAAAAGTCAATGAAGGAAGCGAAGAAGAATAAAGATGAATGCAGTATGGCAATGAAGGAAGCATCTTCTCTCAATGATGAAGTACAAAGATTGAGAAAGCAGATTGAGGAACAAGACAAGTTAATCTCAGAAAAGGACAAACGTATTCAAGTATTGGAAGTAAAGAACAAATTGGTAGAAGAGCTTAGGGATGATTGTAGACGTAAAGATGAAGAAATACAGCGAAAAGATCGAGCTCTTATACAAAAGAATGCAGAGATCCGCTCAGCGAATTCAAAGAGTGAATCGTCACAAGTACAAATATCGTGGGAAGAGGCTTCTGGGTTGACTAATGATTGTGATTTTGAAAATAATGCAATGTATATTGATAAGCCTCGAATGACGAACTACCGAGAGAAACAACTAAAGTATGGACGCTCTACATCAGGAACAAGAAAGGCAAGTACTTATTCATCACCAAAGAGGAGAGAGAATCGTGATGATCTTGAGAGTAGTAGTGATAGGAAAACACTTTCAGTATCTTTCTCTGATGAGGTTGAACAGCGCATGTTACCGTTGCAAGCAAAGCATGAGAATCTATCAAGACGACTCGAACAAATGTATTTGAACAAGTAGTATATGAACAAATAGTATCGAGGTCTATCATGGTGTTATCTCGCTCGTTAAATGTAACAAATTATGAATATATATATAATACAGTACCCATATTGCCTTGTATCATCCAAACATTTATACTTAACATTCACTGTTGACAATCAAATGTAGCACCAAGTAGTCAATCATGCTCCATCATTTGAATTCTCTGTAAAAATTAGTATAAGTAGTACAACTAGTGTCGGGTATCCTCATCTTTTGTCTGGTGTCCTACACTTTTATCGTTCCCAACAAGAGCTTACTAGTAGCTTAGTTGTTAACATCATCTACAGCCATTATACGATCGCGTGAAAGGCTATACCATGAGTGTCCGAAGGACAAGTTACACACACACGTACATTGTTCAGTTTGTTCATCAAGAGAGGAGAATGAAGAGGAGACTTGAGAGAGGTGTTAAGCGTACGTACCTAGCTTTCAAAATGAGGAACCTAAGTTACGGTATCTTGCTACATTAATACGATCTGTACGATACTCGATTTACCGTATTTACACTAGCTTATAAGGAAGCACGGCAAACCGGTATTAGTGTCCATGCTCTTTTCTTTAAGAGCACGCGCTTTGAGCTTTGAGATTGGATTTTGATTCAAGAGCTCATGTGTTCTTCCATACCTACAATTACAATTGATGTGAAGTAGGCCTCATAATATGATAGCGGCGGTGGCATAATAATAAACTGGATCAATAACAACTATTAAACTGGATCATACAATGGGGGTCACGAGTGTTGCAATGGATTATGGTGATATAAGCAATAAATATCACCAGACAACGACGGTGTCAATAATTTCAAGTGAAGTCTCCCCTGAGGAGGAACAAAATAGTGAATGCAATGCTTGCAATTATTGTCTAGATACTTGCAACAATGTAGACTCTTGCATATCATGTCAAAAGAAACTTAATACAATACACAATAGACAGAAACAAGGAGATACCGAGACAAGCTGGTTAATTGCTTTATCAAATATATGTCAGAACACTACTGACTCGCATGTCGACAATAAACAACAAACAAGAACATATACTATGTGTCAACTACGGAGACATAACCATGCTGAATCGGCATGGATACTTGTTGGAGATACTATATACGATGCTACACCATATATAAAGAGCCATCCAGGAGGTACAGAGACGATATTAAGAAAGTCGGGAGGAGTATATGATTGTACAGAAGATCTCATGTTTCATAGTAAAAGAGCTCAAAAGGAATGGAGAAGACACAAAATAGGTACTTTACGCCGCTGTCGTGGATGTTTGTAGACACTTGTATTAATGATATCTACATCTTGTATCGTGCCTGTATGATCACATGATATTGCTTTTCAAGAGATGCTATAGAATGCCTCGGAGAATTTTCAGTGAACTATGTATGTATTGATATTGTATAGACTTAATATACTATAAACACATCCAAGTATATCTAAACCATTTTCTTATTACTATTAGATAAAGTTCTTCTTGATATCCTCTTCAACATTTACAAAGCGTTCTTGCACTGGGGCAGTATCTACTCCAACCAAACCTTCGAGAGCAGATCTGTAATGCTCAATGCGTTGCAAGAGTCCTAGATTGATTGCTCGAGAAAGCTGGAAGATGCGTAAAAGAAACATATGAGGCACAATCGATAAAGAACATTGGGTTTCAAACAACGTATAATCAAACTCACCTCATTCGATGCATTGTTGGCTGGTGGAAGATGAGCTGAACCTACCAAAGGCGCACTGCCATAAGATGCAAGCGCAGCCGCTACCCAGAGCTCAAGCAGTTCACTAATGCTACCAAGTCGCTGAAGTTGCGTTGTAGTGTCAACGCCTACTGCAGTTGATGCATCCAAGGTTTCAAGGAGCATATAAAATGGAACATCGGCGTCAAGAATTGCCTGGGCTGGCCAGGATTGAGACTCATTGTCTCCATCACGAGTTTGATTATAAACGTGACGCAAGCCTGTCAAAGTTGAGTAATGGCGATATAATGAGACATGGGATATGTATACAACACACAAAATATATTCTGATATCGAAACACGTACCTTCTAGCTCATTGACAAGTAGATCCAAGGGAAATGTATAATCAGCCCCTTTTCCAAACAATTCCTTTCCCAACAAAGTTACACGATTTCTCAGGCGTGGAATCCACTCTCCAGCTTCAAATAGTTGTATATTATTACCACTACTACCGAATACAATTGTTTCTTCCTCGAGCATACTCCCTTGTTTAAGCGCAGTTAAAAACTCAACTACAGCTTCCGAATTTGTTGAGCAAGGTAATACCTCCTCGCAAATGATGCTCTTCCATAAGCATGTGATACTTGACACTTCTTTTGTTCGACACGTTTCTAAAATGAGTAGACATACATCGAATAGATTGAACTTGCAGGCATACTCATTGTACAATATCGACACATTGAGTAGGGTAAAGGCAAGATCATCCATTGCTGCCTCATCCAAATTTACTTCTTGAGATTGAGATATTGTTGTCAATACACGCTTTTGAATTGTCGACACATCGAGTAGCTCTTGAATTTGCCCAATTTGATTATTCAGAGATTCAACAGAGACTTGTGGGTCCTGTTCGAGTGCTTGACTAACTCCGGCTTGAGGTCCTCCACCAAACAAGCGGCTCATGTTGACAGAGTGTCCATTAACTTCAAGAGCGGAAGAGAACGAGTTGGCTGCACGAGTAAGACACTCTATACGCTGATCAAGAGGAACCTTCTTGTTCTCTGCCGTAGCCTCCTTGAACATAACATCTCCAGCCATGACATTCCTCTTGTGAAAGGAGTAATACTTCCATAACAGATTGATATCCTTCTTTTCATTCACGAGCCAATTCTCAAGTGAAGAACTATCAATTCGTAATGCAGTCTCAACGTTATTAGTTGACAAGAGGTACTCATAGAGTGAATACAAAAACTTAATGTCTGTGGATCCCGCACAAGTGGCAACCAATTCTTCGGCCAGGCGTTGACCTGATGGACTTCCCTCTCCCAAAAGTTTGGAGATGTAGTGGAAGATAATAGCATGGCAGGTACGCAATGCATCTGATGCTGTAACATCAATGCCAGTAACAATTGCTTGAGAACTTGAATCACTTTCAGAAGAAGAAGGAGGGCGATGATACAGTCCCTTTTCCCAACCAAGCATATCTTGTGTATTCTCCTCTCCCATCTCCTTGCCCTCATCACGTTTTACCTTGGCTCCACCAAAGTTTGAAGCACAAATCAAACAAACATCTGCCAATCCCTCGACATTGCCTAGCTTCATTAGAATATCCGCAGCGAGAGCAAGTGGACTACCTACCTCCTTGGCATGTGCTGCTACATCTTGCCAGTCCTTTGCTGCATTCCTGGTGGCCATCTTTCGTCCGGCTATCATAGCAGGGGAATACCAATGTCGAGCAGCAGCTCGTAGATAACTTGCTGCCTGATTTGACAGAACATTCCGTTGTGGCGAGGTGATTGGTCGTGACAATGCATCGTTGGCAGATCGAAATCCAAGGTATGTCAATCTTGAAGCTGATGAAAAGTAGAGGTAGCACTGACGTGATAAAGTCTCAGCAAGCTGATCGCCATCGGTCGACAAGCCATTAACCAACGTCTTCTCCCCTTGACTGACCAGCGCATTGAGTAATGCCTCAACACGTGCCTGTCCTTCTGGACTCGTAACTAATTGGTAGTATGTCAAGCCATGCAATAATCCCCATTGAACTTCAGGCAATGAAGGTGTTTCATGTGCACGTTTGAGACAGGACATCAAGTTCAAAACTTGGACACATCGACTCAACAATCTGTAGAGTGAGTGCATATTACGATCCTCGGTATCAAAAGCCTTGGTTTGTAATTCCTTGGAAGTGGCAGCGTGCTGGGAATTATTATTCAATCGTTGTGTGGCTGCTCGAGCTTGATTCTGCATGGCACGTGTAATGAGTCCTCCAGAATTGTCGTCCACATCCATGGCATCCGTAGGCGAGCCCTTATTCACAACAGGAGCCCCTGGTACCGATTTCAACACTGGAACAAACGTCTTCTTCATCAAGTTTTGCAACATAACGAGAGGACGACGAATCTCCTCCAATGTCAAATCATCTAATAATAACTCCACTTTAGAAGGCAACGCAGCATAATAGTTGGTGTATGCCGACTTGCTATGGATAGGCCGTCCTTCTGTCACCACTACACTTGGTTTGTACCAGAAGGGACGTAGTAACCGAGAGATGAACTTAACTAATCCTTCATAGAGTGAAGATGGTTGGAAGGTGTAGGATGTAATGGGAGCCATCCCATTATTAACGGATGGTCCAGTCAACTTCATTGAAGGACGATGGGCATAACATAAAACTGCCTGCTCAGCCTTACCCCTCAACGCCGCACTGCTTGAACTTGATGTTGCCAATGCAAAGCACATGGCACAACCTTCAACATATCCATAACTCGTGAAGAAGTTACGAACAAACGAGTCCTTGGCAACGTTATTTGCTCGTAACAATACCGATGCCAAATTATTTAGGAGAGACGAGTTGGAGAAGAAGTGTAATCCTCCAGAGTTTAGAACAAGAACATCTGACGAAGGTGCCGATGATGAGGAGGATAGAGGTAGGAGATGTTGAGATGCTTCAGCATTCAATGGTGCTGGCGATGGACGTAAGAGCCAAGCTGGCAATCTTGCTGACTTGGCAGAGGCTGTACTAGCATTACCACCAGAGCTAATTCTTCTTTGTTGAGACGTCCTTGATGTAGAGTAACTTTCGCCAGCTGAACTGCTAAAACCAACAGAGTCACAACCATGTCTCTTTGATACACGATAGGTAATGGTCGGGCCAAAGTTGGACCCATTTGAGACAGTACCAACTGGGAAACCAAATGCTTGTCCACTACGAATATAGTATGACAGTGCAGAGAGGGCAGAGGAGATGACCCCACTTCCCCTATCCGTGGAAACAACCAACGCCGATGACGAAGATGATTTGTTCTTCGGTTTGGTTGTCACCTTCTTCTTCGGAATAAATGAAGGTAACAACCCAACTTGCAATTCCACATCAGTGGGTGTCTCCGAGTTGACGAATAGACTTACCACTGAAGACTTTTGCTTGTTGGTGTTGGTTGAGATGTCAAATGTACGACCTCCAGGCAACACGGGAGAAGCATTGCCATTAATGCCTGCCATGGGAAGCTCAACCGACTCAGTAATGCCACCCGGTTGAGTTGCTATTGTTGCAACAGTCGAAGTGTTGTTGTTGACAGGCACAAGCGAAGAGTTGGATTGTGATGATACTCGATTTGCAAAGTCTGGAAGTGAAACAACAATTGTATCCCCAGCCACTGACGATTTCCTTGTTGAACTTCGATCATCGGGTGTTGAGAAGAAGTTATTTCCAGAACCGTTCCTGCCACCAGAACCACCACCAGATCTCTTCTTATCAACATCCAACGCCAGCACGAACACACCATTGCCATAACTACCCTTGACAACATCCCCCGCTGCACTACTGACGCCATTGCTACCGCTAGTAGAACGTCCTGATGATGAGCCATGGATACCTGGAGGAAGCCCCCCGCCACTTCCCGCGGCACCAACAAGATTAACAGCCGAGGGTGATAATTCAAATCGAAATCCATCATTCCCATCAGTCGAAGTATACGGAGGTGGAGCACGGACATGACAGAATATCATTTTACGTCCCGGTCTCATCCTTGCCAGTCTTGGATCAATATTACCTCCTCCTCTGCCACTCTGAGTGGTGGATGTATAATTAAATCCACCCTGACCAGCCTGTGCGGCAGAGTTAATATACGACGACGTCAACGATGACAAATAATATCGTAATCCACCACCAGTAATTGCCACAAGTGTTAATGACTTGGATTCAGTCTGTGGTACTAAATGAATCGATACTGGGTGTAATATACCCGCGGTATTACTCAATTCATTCTTGACACCTCTCATACCCATACCTCCATTGTTGTTATTATTAGCAGCAGCGGCAGTGGCACTCTTGATAATACGACTTTCTAAATCATACCGTTTTAATATCTCACGTGCACCCTCCATACCACCCACACCTGCTTGGGCACTACCAACTCCACCGGGGAATGTGATAGTACCCAATGAAACATTATTGGACGTTGTGGGTGGATACATCCTACCACGTGATACTGAATCTAAATATAACTTAGATGTACCAATAGCATCGAGCACTGATGTAAGACGTGGTGGTGCCGCTTGACCTCCACTTGATGATGAAGGCAGGGGTGCAATATCATAAACACAAATAACACCCTTACTTCCCAGGGTATACAAACACAACCTCTCCTCATCTACTACAATATCAACTATTGGACCACTTAATTTCTTAGCGGCAGCATCAATACTTGAACTGAACATATTGGATGCTACACGCATTACTGGTTCGGGTATAATTGATGATAGGACTGATGATGACGATGCTGTTGATGAATGATTAATCTTGCGACATTTACGTGCCCGAATTGGTGTTGTTGTACCATCTCCACTGCCACTTGATATACCATTGAGGGAAGGTAAAGTATTATTACTAGCATCATCCAATATACCAAATGTTAATGCAGATAGTACACGTTTACTACCACTCAATGCACCATTTACTAAACTTGATGACTGCTTTTTATTATCACCCAATGTAAATATTCCACGTCCATCGAAGTAATCATCTATAGCACGTTCCATAACCTCGCTTCCTCCTCCACCATTGTACGAATGCAAGCTACTACCATTCTTTATCATGTTGTTACCCTCATACATAAATTCATATAGGTTACCATCATATCCACCTAAGAATATTCTACCATTGTCACTACTTGTACCAACAATTTTCGTAATTGGTATAGAATCAGTAGGGACAATATATCGTGTTGGTATTAATTTCATAATTTCATTAGTACCATGTTGGATACCACCATTACTAACTTCTTGTTGAATTTGTGTCGATGGTTCATTCGGATTGCCATCGTCAAATGTTGTTATTATATAATTATTGATTGATTCAATTGATATTGCACATAGAATGACTTCCTCTGGTGTTGTAACGACTAAACACCACTTTACTTGTGATTTGAATACATTCTTTTTTGGTTTAACTAATCCAACAGAGACGATGCATTGTCCTGATGGTATAGTAAAGGAACAATATTCATCTTTGTTACTAACTCCTTCCCCTCCCTTACCAGCCCGTGGTGTACTACTAGTTGCAAATCCACCACCCTTATCCGACTCACTACAACTATTCTTATAACTCCATAAATATAATTTATCATCAACACTACACCATACTAATTGTACATCAGTTAATAATCCCATGAATGTTGATAATTTTGCGGATGATTTAATAGTTGATAATTGTGTAGGTAATGGGATGGACTTTGTATGTTTTAAATACGATGTTGGTGGTTTATTAGCAGATGATTTGTTAGTTAATGTTGTATGATTAGAGGGGGTGGAGTTGGTGTTACTTTTAGAGGAGGAGCGTTGTGATTGACGATTGGCATTACGCAATACACCCAATGGTGAACCAATAATATTGCCATGGGTGCTACCTAATGAATCAGAAGTTTGTCGTGGCGTATTACCATCATCATTATTACTTCCATTATTGTTGGTTGTATCAACATTACCACAGCCATGATCTGCACCGTCAACTACATAATATTGATGTGCACCACCACTACCATTAGTACTACTAGATGAAGAAGAAATTAAACGACGATATAAATCGGAATTAGTATTACTTTCATCAGATCGTAATGCCGATAATATTTCAGAGGAGGCTAATGATAATGGATGATAATCATTGGTTAGGTATGGATCATTATTGTTATTTTGAGTACTTGTGTTGTTTGATGGGTTGGTGTTTGTTGTGGTAGTTGTTAAGGCTGTCGATGAGAAGGATGACATGATATTTTTATATCGCGAACACGCCTAATGTAATCAGTAGTAATAGAGTGCTATCCAGGCTTCGTAGAAGGCTAGAGCTTATCTTGGGCGGCTAATTTTTGATTTGCATATTGTTGTTGTTGTCTCACTTTATTGTAATTGGGAGTCTTTGATAATTAAATGGGAAGTTAATGAGGACGGAGAAATATTATGTTGGATTCTAGACTGATAGATTATATAGGTGTTAGATAGAGGTATCAGATAGATGACAAGAAGCCTGCAGCTGCCGCGTAACAATAAACTCATAGCACCGTATCGGTACGGTTTTTATTGCAAATTAATCAAACATGTACAAACGTTAGCAGATTGGTACGGCAATCCAGGCTTCGTAGAAGGCTAGAGCTTATCTTGGGCGGCTAATTTTTGATTTGCATTTTGTTGTTGTTGTCTCACTTTATTGTAATTGGGAGTCTTTGATAACTAAATGGGAAATTAATGATTGCTATCATTTGATGTTAGATAGAGGTGGTACAGATAGATGGCTAGAAGCCTGCAGCTGCCGCGTAACAATATCGATATATACTACACTAATATAATGGTCCAATCAATAATTGTTTATCACCATAACCTTTCTCTCCTCAACTCTCGACTCTCATTAGATTCAGAGGTTATGAGCTCAAAATTCTACTGCCGTCATATTCAATATGCGCACACCAATTGAAAGAGAGCTTAGAATAAGGTGGCCAATCTATATTGATATACCGTGCTAAATCTTCAAACTAGCCAATCCACTGAAATATATTCTGTATAGCAGATGATAGGCGTATAGTATACATATATACATAACAAGATATTATCTGATTTACGGTATCCTTAAGTTGAACATAATGTAATGCAATACATCATTTAAGTTAAATAGGAGGGCCGGTATGCTGTATAAGTTAATTGAATTATATCACATTTGATGAGTATCTGAACAGATATTGGTTCAAATCAGTGCAAAGCGATAGGCGACTCACAACAACAATAATGATGTTCATAACAAGATATCGATGCACCGTTGTACTTGCAATAATATTTAATATCATGATCCTAACAGATGGATTTGGACTCAGTATTTCATCTAATAGAATGAGCAATACAAAGTTATATCACATGGGACATAGTCTTGGATACACTGCATTATCTTTACCACCACGAACATCAAATCTCAGTATTTCCCCAACAACAAGTAGAAAAAGTAACACAAAACTATATCACATGGGACATAGTCATTCACATAACCATCATCATTCACATTCACATGCAACTAGTACAAAACAAAAGAAGAAACCATTACCAAAAGGATGGAGAGGTAAACTAATTTTAATAACAGGACGACGTCCAGTACGTATATTATTCGCAGCATTAATTACATTATTACCACCTATAATCAAACATAAATCATTTACTGTAACCAAGACAGATGTTAGTGCATTTTTGTTAACATCAGGTGTACTTGCAATATTTGATATTATTAGAGATGAAACACGAGCATTAATGTCCAAAGGACAAAGTTGGAGATTAAGCATGTTAAAACATTCCACTCCACTGTCAGCTGATTACTTCTTTAGAAATGATAATGCAGCTGACCGTGTGACATTCCTGGGGGCAATGGTGAATATACTTTTAAGCGCTGGCAAGTTTGTTATTGGTGTTGGATGTAACTCATCTGCATTAATTGCTGATGCAGGACATTCTTTGAGTGATTTGTTTAGTGATTTTGTTACTTTGTGGGCAGTTCAGGTTGGTAGGTTGCCTCCTGATGATGACCATCCTTATGGACATGGCAAGTTTGAGAGTGTTGGTTCTCTCTTTCTATCATTAACTTTGTTGGGTACTGGATTGAGTGTTGGTGTATCTTCTTACATGAAATTCCTGCGAGTGATTAATATGCAACGAACACAAGGGATTGCAGCCGCTGCCAAGCTTGTTGATATTCCAACTTGGCCTGCGTTGGTCATGGCAGGTCTGTCAATCCTCTCAAAGGAATGGCTTTATAGAATCACTCGAAAGGTTGGTGAACAGCTCAATTCACAAGTTGTTATTGCTAATGCATGGCATCATCGATCTGATGCATACTCATCTGTGCTAGCCTTGATATCAATTGGATTGGCTATGTCTGTGCCCTCGTTTCTCGCTGCTGATCCCTTTGCAGGCATGTTAGTAGCGGGTATGATCGCGATGACGGGTGCCGAAATCATGGGAGAAAGTATAAAGCAGCTTACGGATGCAGTAACTGATGAGGAGTTGGTCAAAAATGTTGAAATCACATCAAGTGAAGATCCCGATGTAAGAAATGTTACCAAAGTACGTGCACGACAAGTTGGATCTTCGGCACTTGTTGATGTAGATGTTGATGTACCAATCGACTTATCAGCCTCAGCGCATAGAGCAATCGAAGAACGAATACGTGTTAGAATTCTTAAATGTGTTGATGGGGTCATGGATGTTACAGTTAAAGTGAAGGAAGAGGAGGTTATATTCTGTCCACTACTCACAGCGGTGGAAGACTCGGATGCAGAACATCACATCGCTGCTACAGAAGTCGAAGAACAAGCGAGATGGGTGCTAAATGATCATCCACAGGTATCAAGTGTTCAAGGCGTTACCGTTCATTATCAAGATACAGTTCGAACTCGAGTTGATGCAAACATCTGCATCGATCCAAATTCAACTGTATTAGAAGCAAATGAGCTAGCTAGTACACTACGAAAGAATCTTGAAGCCTCGAAGGATATTGATCAAGCAAACATATTTTTAGATTTGAATGTGGCGGCGCCAATACTGTTGCCGTAGAGTATTAGAAGATTGAAGAGTAAAGCTAAGACTTAATCAGCTGAATGTGATATTAGTTTGTGTAATGCAGACTAAGCATTTAGATTGCTACTCCTTTACAAATCTATCTGGGAAACCTCTGAGAGCCCTTGTCATGCCATCTTCCAATGTAGTAAACTCAATCTGTCCACCCAACGCTCTGTAAGTTTCACTGCAATCCAACTGGGTACATTGAGGTCTAGGAGCAGAGTCTTTAGGCGGCCCATCACTATTCCCTTCAGTTCTCTCTTCTACTAAACTTGATGAAATGTTTAATAATTTGGCTTGCATCTTCATTAGCTCATACTTTGTAGTTCCATATGGGGATGCGACATGATAAGTATTGTCAAATGATGAATCAGCTACAGGAAATTTGTTGTCGAGTATTCTCTGTATCATGAGCTTGAGAACACGTGCCACATCTTCACATGATGTAGGAAATCTTAATGCCCAGTGATCGATTGCTTTCTTACTTGTTGTGTCATTAGAGGGTAGGAAGCACTTCGTCATTTCTAAAGCCGGGCTCTCGCTCAGATCATTACAATCTTCTCCGTAGAGTAGAGGTACTCTGATGATAATTCCATTGCCAGGATTAGTACTTTTGTTCAGTATCTCACGCACTACACATTCTCCATCCCACTTACTCTGTCCATAGTTATTGATTGGATTTGCTTTGGAATTTGGCTTGTATGGAGGTAATTCATTTGATACTATCCCTCCATCAAAGACATAGCTGGTTGATATATAAATGAGATATGGTCCAAGCTTGCCATTATTCTCTCCTGCAAGTCTCTTGCACTCTTGTGCTAAATATCGTGTGCTCTCCACATTTAACTTTATAGATTCATCCAATTTGGACTGAAATGCATCAGGGTAGCGCTCGGCTGCACAATGTACTATAATATCAGGTTGACACTTGTTTAGATATTCTGTGGTTGCGTCATGATTGAGTAAATTGAGTTGATGCAAATTATAATCATCAACTTTAAGACGTTTATATCCTGTACCAATTACCTTCAATGAGTCTTCTTGACATAATAATCGATATATTGCTCTGCCCAGCATACCACTAGCCCCGGTTATGAGTATAACCGGTTTCGTCGTTACAATTTGAAATAGAGACCGCATTCTTCTCTTAGCAATTATGTTTTTAGTATTCTCATCAACAATATATGCTCCGCAACTACCAACAACCCAACCATACATTGGTCTATTATCATTCCAACCATAGCCTGATGATGGATCTACTAGATGTTTATCGGCATCTGCTTCAAATTGTTCACGAGATTTATATCGTATTGATTGTACAAATGTTGTCCATCCTATTCGTTTGAGAGGTGATTGACTTGTCAAGTATACTACATTGGGTACAGAACTGACACCATCTTTACCCTGTTGGGATTCTAATATATCAATCTTCACTTCGTTATTTTCTGTAGAAATTAAGCTTGATGGTAAATCATATCCTCTAGTTTCAATTAGCTTACTACCATTGAGAAGATGTTTGGACCATGGATATTGCATCTCGAGACCAAACTTTTGAGGATGTTGTCCCCAGCCTCTCCATGAAGATGTAACTGCATGATCATTATCGCCAGCTGAGCTCTCCATGTTATTTTTTGATTGATCAATACAATCAGGTTTGTACAATGGAGAGATAATACAATATTTTTGGATATTCTAACGATGGCCGATCGAGGATAGGATACACCTCTTTTACTCGATTATTAAGACAGTTGCAATCAAACTACCACCACTACTGGAAAGAGCGTGAAAAACTGATCTGATAGATGCATTAGATGTATACCATTCGTTTATTTTATCAATACCAAATCGATTTTAAAGTATCACTTATCACTTCAAACGAACTCTCATATTTTTTGCTAAAGCGGTATCCTAGCCAACACTCATATTTTCATCTCAACTCATTGCAAAAGCTGACGCACCTCCACTATTCGTTTACTATCAATTTTATTGATTAATATATATCTAAATCATGAATAGGAAAAGCACAGTACCGATATCAATACTTTTGTGCTCAACAATAGTATCGTATGCCTTTCAGCCAGTAATAATATCAAAACAAAAGAATAATAATGTTGCATTGCACATGACAGAAGATGATGGTCATGATGATAACAATCCATTAGCACGGGGTGTTGACTCAGTTAATTGGTTACCATCGGTATATGATTCGTCTCCATCGAGATCAGTATTCGACTCGGCCACAACAGAAGAAGAAGGTGCTCTCACAGAAAATTTACCACTATTTCCACTCGGAGGTATTGTTTACACACCCAATAGTGAACACGTACTAAACATCTTTGAGCCAAGATATCGACAAATGTATAATGATATATTAATGAATGGTAGTAAACGATTCTGTGTTGCAATGTGTCATCCATCCGAGGAAGGTCGCTTCGCGCAAGTGGGTGTATTATTTTCATTAGAAGAATTAAAGGAGGTTAGTGAAATGACGAATGATCAAGTGAAGTATATTTGTAATCATCGTGTTACTGGTAGAGTACGGTTGCATAAGGTGTTAAATCCAGAAGCTTGGGAGACTAGGGATACATATTTAAAGGTGAAGGGAACAATTATTGATGATACTGGGTTCCTAGATGAGAAGGAAGATGAAGACGATGAGGATGACGAAGATGGCATGGATGAGAAAATCTCTCAAAAGTTAGTATCAGCTGTTAAAAAGGCTGCACTTGCTGACGCTATCGAGAAGACACCCGAAGAAGAAGCATTATACAAATCATTCAGTGACCTCGTTGAATTACAACATGATTTAAGTGAAGATGTTCGATTTACGCGAGCATCTATGAAATCATTCGGCGTTGCAGAAGGATGCGATATTGATCCCAACTTGTGGACAACTATTCGTTTGTGGCAGAGCTATGCTGAACAACGTTTGGTAGCAGAGCAAAATGAGATGCAGAAGAGCTTTCAGGAGAAGTTGGTCGAATATCTTAAGAAGGAAATGGGCGACGGAAAATCAGAGGAGGAGTTACCGTCGGCTATTGGCTTCGGCGACCTTAGTGATGAACTACAGGGAGAGTTGGTAGACTTGCAAAAGCGAATGACAGCGGAACTCAAACCACTTCTACTGGAACAAACACTCTCTATGCAGAAAATACTTGAAGCGGCAGATCATGATGGAAGGATTGAGTTAATGCAATACTTTGTTGATGCAGAGAGGAAACGACTTAGTGCAAAGAAGATGTTGAAAAGTATGTTCGGTGGAGACGCATCAGTCATTGCAAGCGAGGAGGAAGAAAGTAGCAGAGAAGCTGCAGCCGCCGCAACAATCGAATCGTCATCTTCACCGCCGCCTTCAATACCAAAGGTAGAGCCTGAGCAGTCCAAATCACAACTCTTTGCAGATGATGATGCTTTCCAGTAGGTTTACTATTGCTTAAAGTTTAATTATTGCATTACAATATATCTGAAAGTGTAGTGTTCTGAAAGTTCAAAGATATCTCTTATGCATCTTGTCTAGAGCAGATTGATACAGGAGTAAACTCATCGAACTATGATAAATAGATACCCTCTCGAGTCTTGAAAACTTCTATCTATCTCTATCACTACCCTACTCTCCCTCCCCCTTCCCTCAAACAAAAGCAAAGGAACAGAGCACTCATGAGTACAGTGCGTTGTTGTATGTTCAGCTAAATATCTATATAAAAAGGATATGTAAAACATACAATATATTAAACGAGAAGATATCTCTACTTTCTAACTTCCAAAAGCAAAAGAACAACACCAAGGATTCCAACGTGGTCCCCCACCGTAGTACTAACCTGGCCCGACAGTGCTTAACTTCGCTGAGCAGACGGGAAGCGGTGCTGTCACTGTGGTATGGTCGTTCCTGTATGCAAGTATCATTTAACATTTATAAAATTAAAAGATATCCTTTTACTTTAGTGATCACTAAATATTGTTCATTCATTTCATTCATCACCACCCACCACTTGTAATACAATGATAATTAACACCAATGTCATTTCCACGAGCTTCATATTTTCTCTGATAGCAGCGGCGATAAATTTATGTTCACATTATGTGTCTTCATTTTCACAACAACACATAACAAGATCTCAGCCATCAACATTGCCATCAAGTGTATCATTTCACCATAATAATAGTCCATCAACAATATATAGATGTAGACCAAGACATGCATGTAGTATACTATACTCATCAAAGAGTAATGAAGAACTTATAAAAACTCTCCTAAATGATAATACATCAGATGATACCGATCCGTATTCAAGATATACACATCAAATTGCAATACCATTATCAGAAGCATCTGAATTACATTCAGCATTGCATGCTATACAAACATCGTTGGTACGTGATTGCCCGCGATTAATACGAGCTTGTATTATGCCGGCCTTATTACGTATGCCATTGTTGTATGTAGATGGTACTTCATTAGAGAGTGGAAATGTTATAGGGAGTAGTACTACTGATGGCTCTGTAGATACAATCATAGAAGAGGTTGTACATAAAGCAATTAGAGAGGTGGTATATGGAGAAGATAGAGATATTGTGGAACCAATTATGTTACCATTTCAAGGCCTTGAGTTACAGGGAGATGATAACTCGGTACTCTATGTTGTTGGGAATAATGTCAACGTGAAAAAGAAACCAAGAAAAAAGAAGCGAAGTATATTCATTGAGGATGAAGAAGAGAATGACGATGACGAGGATGGAGTTATCATTGTAGATGACTGGAACGATTCCGCCAATACTGGTCCTAGTGGTTGGGAGGTACTTGAAAAGTTGGTACACAAAATACAGCATGAATTGGAGAATAAGCATGGACTTCAATCTTGTTGGCCATTAGATAGTGCACAGGTAGAAGTTGATTTTGATGACGATGATCCATTAATAGCTGCAGTCAAACAGAAACAAAAGAAATGGAGACCGCGTGTGCCATTTGTTCGTCTTCCTACCGACTTTTATCAGGAACTGAAAGCTGATTCTGAAAAGAAGAAGAAGAATGCGGATGATGAAGACAATGATGAAAAAGAGCTATCTTTTGTAGATAAGGGATTTGATGGGATATCTCCGCTATTCTGGTATGAAGCTTGGGGAGAAGATGAAATACTCACAAAGCCAGGGGTTAGAATGCAATCAGTAGCAGTCTATCGTCGTATGATGTCTGGAGGTGGAGAATCTGAAGCTAGCTTCTATGTCCCAAGCTCATCTAGTGGACCACAAAGTTGGAAAGGCGGTGCCACTGACAGTGGAAAGAGCATCAGTCTAGACCTGCCTTCTGGCGATGCGACTCTTAGAGCTCGAGAAAGAAGAGAAGCGGCCAAAGCAAATGAACGGCTTGGTGAAGTTGAACAAAAAGCAGAACAAGAATGGGAAGAGGGCAAAGCTAAATTGATGAAAGAACTAGATGGCGACCTTGATTTGCTTGCAGGTGACGACTTGGCTCAATTCGATGTTGGTATGGAAACGGGGGAGGTAACAGTCGAAGGAGATGCAGCGTATACATCTCCCTGGGTAGAAGAAACAGAGAGTTCAGATGACAAAAGCTCTACCGCTCCCTCCTCAGATGTAATTGATGTGGATGTTGATGCTCTAATTGAAAACATTGCAAAACCATCAGTAGAATCAAATGACTCCTCTACTGTTAAAGATCAGTCTGGAAGTGAAAGAGTGCCTGAACAACAAGCATCAAAACCACGACGAGATCTACCAAGTATTGAAGATAATCCCGTCTTCCAACGTCTGTGGAAGGGTAAGCCTCAGATTACTGCAAAGGGTCAAAATACGGCACTTACTCTTGATGGAACTCCGCCATCTTCAGACGAATCGCTTCCACCTTACCCGTCAGACGCTCATTTCGTGGGTGCATGGCGTATCGTATCTTTCAATGATGACACCGATTCACAAGAGTCTGACAATTTTATACTTCGTGTCGACGGTCAAGTCAGTGGTGGAGTGAGTACTGTTCTACGTTTGTCTTTGCCACTATGAGAGACCTGTTATCTCATCATTTTGTGACCTTTCATCTTTATCAGCCTGTATTAGATGCAGAATACAAACACAAGGCGGCAGGAGTAAGTGTATTGTGCTTTTAAATGTATCTTGATTGCTGTTTATGATGAAATTGAAGTTATCCCTGTCTGAAGATCTGAGATCAGATGATTGATATAACGATTGCCAACAACTTTTCAAATACCGGCGCACTGAAACAACAATTATGATACTGGGACAGTTTATATAGATTACTGTTATCATCTTGTAAACTCACAACATTTGTCTATTCTTCCATCTCTCTATCAGGGCGAATGGAGAATGTTTCAAGCTGTAAGAAAGTCTAAAAGTAAATCAGAAGAGGATTCTGAAACGTTATATCCTCCAATAACACAAACAAGACTTCGCATTCAGTTATTAATACCTCCTGAGAGGGAGAGAGTCTTGATCATGGAGGGAGAGGTCACTCGTATGATAATGCCAGGAGGCGATGCATCCTCATCAGATGGATGGATGATGCCAAATGGAGGGATATTAGATGGCATGTTGCCAAAAGTGGCAGAGGATGAAGGCTTGCTATACACTGCTGGTGAAGCTTGGATGGAAGACGCTGAAGGAGGAGGTAACCGAAGAAAAATAGGCAATTTCTCTTTAATGAAGCTGAAAGCAATCAAACGAGAGAATCTGATATATACGGTCGACGTGTCTAAACCGATTTCAAACGAAGACGATGAAGATGATTCTGCATAAGTGAATCTCTAATTTATAAGATCATACTCAACTCTTCATTTACTTTAGAACATCTTCGACCTGGGTCAGTTCAACATTCTTCTTAACAGAATATTGTCTTAATTCACCATCGATGGTGCATAGTACAAGTCTATCTTCCTTAATGTCGGAATCGTCAACACTACAGCTTTCATCTCGATCAAGCATGGCCACTACTAGTGTTTGTGACTTGGTATTTGAACCGGCAACTGCAGATGCTGATGGTTTGTACTTCAGTTTAGTATATGAACGATGTTTTGGTGGGCTTGTCGGTGCCTTCTTCGTTTTCCCCGTGATGCGATGAGTTATTGGAGAAGATAGTCGTCTGAGAAGTGGTTTTGGCTTTGTTGATGTTGTTGAATCTAGAACAAGCTTGCGAGGTCCATCATTATCGTCATCGTGTACCTTTTTAAAGTCATTATCAACATCGTCTTCGTCGTCTATATTCTCCGGTTTCGTCACTTTTGGTTCTTTCTTCTTACCCCAATCAAAGATGTGTATAGTACCGCTACTACCATAAGATGCTAATCTATCACTCTCGCTGCCTCCCCAGGAAATCGAATAAAACTGGCAAGCTCTTTTACCGC
>Ga0214478_100423_pt1 | contig 25000 bp, 20 predicted proteins | sample M1_20Mar14CPVII9_2_FD_178001 | JGI IMG/M metagenome (GOLD analysis project Ga0214478, IMG submission 178001) | Marine eukaryotic communities from Monterey Bay, California, United States - M1_20Mar14CPVII9sort6BwellD7 | ecosystem: Environmental > Aquatic > Marine > Unclassified | place: USA...
ATTATTTCTCAACACCTACAACGTGTAAGGTAGGAGGAGGACAATGAACAAGAGCCTACTCACAAACTCAAGATGAATAACGGAGAAGAAGACGATGTTATGGCGATGCCTGTACTACATTCATTCAGTCCATCTAATAAAAACTGATTGCTTTTAATCACCGCTCTGTGCTCCAAACATATATGAATAAGTGAAAAGAACAAGGGCAATCACATTACTAATCCGAAGGATCGTATCAAACAAAACTTCCCCTCTTTGTGAGCGAGCAAGAGAATCAGCCAACTCTGATGTATCTTCTGATTCAACAAGATATATCTGCTCAACATCGTGACATAGTTTGGGCTTCTTTACATTCTCATCACTCTTGGACTCGTTTTGACATAGGTCAGGCATATCACGAATGATGCGATACAATGAATCCAGCCTCTTCGTCTTGACTTCTTCTTCAGAAAGTGGGGGATCATGGTATTGAATGAGGTTGGCACTCTTCTCATTTGAGTAATCCCCAAACCATGAAAGTATAATAGGCATGGCGCCATCAGGGATATCAGAGCCTGCAAATTTGATACCTCCCCTTGTTGCATGAGCCCAAATCATCTTCTGTCTGGTGAGCGATAGACGATTGGCTCTCCACGACCATTCGTTGTTCAACTCTAGTGACGCAAAAAGAAGATTGGCATCATCAACACCTAAAGCAGAGATAATGTCACCTTCACTTATCCCCAAGCCATATAGAGTGTGATTTGATTTCTTAACAGCTGCCATACTTGAAGTGTTACATATAAGTTTCAATAGAGACAGCCAACCAGATTCAGAGATATTATTGTTTCCATGAAGGTCAAGAGTTCGGAGTTTGGTATTGTTGGTTAATGAGACAGACAGTTTTTTAATTCCCTCATCATCAAAGAGATTTCCCCTAAGAAATAAAGTTAATAGGCTGGACTCTTGATTGAGTAGCTGTGCTAGATAAGCACATTCTCTTCGTCCAATACCGTTCTCGCATAACGACAAAGATGTCAACTTTGAACAAGTGGACAATGCAGTAAAAAACTGATCAAAGTTACAATCAGCAAGGTTATTGTCATCAAGAAAAAGCTTCGTTAGAGTATCAGTTGCCCGATTAGCTAGTGCATTCACCAACACATCAAAAGTAGCAGTTCCAATATTACATTGAGTTAGAGTAATTTCTCTGAGGCGAGGATTATTGCTCAAGAATGGAGCAAGACTGTTCATTGCCCTCGCACCTCCAAGATCAATTCCATAAAACCAAATTTCTTTAATATTTTTGTTGTATTGAAGTCCAGCGCATAGCCATGATATATCTAGATCACAGCGAGAGATTTTCAGCTTTGTCACGGATGTGTTGGTACTAAGGATGCATCCCAAACAATTCCACGCTTGCTCACTTAAATTTGTATCACTGTTCAACTTAAGTTCAGTGGTTAGATTGCGCATACAATTCACTATAGATGGACTGAATGAATGTAGTACAGGCATCGCCATAACATCGTCTTCTTCTCCGTTATTCATCTTGAGTTTGTGAGTAGGCTCTTGTTCATTGTCCTCCTCCTACCTTACACGTTGTGGGTGTTGAGAAATAATATCTTCTTGATTTTTGATTTGAGTGCGAGTAATTTTTTTTTTTGGGAGATCAATGATTGTGTCTCTATCATCTTTCATCTCTACATTATTACACAGTACAGATGCCACCCTCTGTGTAATATTTAGCCGCTCATCATAACACATCCCTCTCTTGGTCGGTATCATTATCGGTAGCGGCGGTACTACATGATTATCGATATGACACTCTCTATTATATTAGCATGATATATAATCGCCTCTATCCAACATCATATCACTCATCATACACAATCGAGAGCTTGTATGGTAGCCGACACCCCATCTTCGATGATATAACATAGTCACTTGAGCATATCATGTGCATTTTATTTTAGTTAAAGACAATCTCATATTTGTTTGTGTATCATATATGATGATGATATGTATCACAAGGCTGTCTGCCCCTCAAAGGCAAAGTTTACCATTGTATGTGCTGCTTGATAGCGTGGGGGGAAGATGCCTTAACCTCCTTTCTTCGGAACAAGAAAACACTTTCTACATAGGAATTAGTAAAACTGTGACATTTGGTACTTTGAGCGATTTCATAGCTCCTCTCACATTTGAGCGAGCGACCTCAGAGAAATATATCGCCCACTATGCCTCCCTATCTCGTAAACATCGCATAATACTACTCGTTACATTGCAATACATAGCTCAGAAGCAACAGCTAATAAGTTTGATCACATCTCATGAAATAATATCGATTGCAACTAATAAATACAAACTATTGTCATCATGAATAACATGTTTGCATCCTACCTCTCTCCCCATCTCACCCTCTCCCCGCATCGTGAATCTCAACAACAACAATCGTCTGATAATTGCAGTGTTACCACACAAAGCACCGCCGGTAGTCGTTCGTCGAAAGGCTCGAAAGGTTCAAAAGCTAAAGCACAAGATTATCAATTACTCTTATCCGAGCTACAGAAACATCAAGCACAATTCCAACAAGCGCGTTCACAATTGGCGTCGTCCTTATTACGTATGGGTGAATATCATGTTAGACATGGCGAGTATGATGAGGCAATGTTGGCACTACGAGATAGTTTAAATGAAAATCGTAGTGTCGTATGTAGCTCGTTGAACGGTATGCCAAATCTAGATGTTATATCGACGAGTGATGAAAGTTTAATTAGTGGTATGACAGAAAGTCATACAGCAGCACTATCAACTCCAAGGGGTAGTATATCAGTTGTGTCGTCTACTTCATCTCCATCGACCTATCTTGCATCAATAAGCAACAATAAAGACAAGGATACCACAACCGTATCCTCTACCACAACAGCACAAGCAACAGATCCCGAAACAATTAATGCTCAACGTCAATCCTTAAATGATATGATAACAACATTATCAAGTATAGGCAAAGTACACTCTCTCCGAGGCGAAGACGCAGCTGCCATCAAGTATTACAATGAAAAAACAAAGATACAATCAATCAAGAATAATATAGAAGAACAGTTAAGTGTCGGTAATGCCGGATGTGCAGGATCTGATTTCTTCTTTGGTGATGGATTACAGAAAGGCGGTGGAAGTATACTCGCTGAGATTAATGAAGATGTCAAGGCATTGGATGAATTGTTTAGAGGTATTACATTCCGCAAGGATACCCCCAAAGCAACTGCTGCTGAAGCAGAGTCCTCGAATAAGATGCAAGAGGATGAAGGAGAAGACGATACAAGAAATGATCAAGATGCTACAGGAGGTAGTACAACATTCGATGAACGGAGCGGGTGTTACTCACAGAGTACATATGATGATGAATCACTAATGTCCAACTCGACATCCATGTCACGCAAGTCGAAGAAGAGTAATTCCGAACCACATAGACGGCGAAGAGTTCGTGTATCTATTAATACTGATATGAATGAGAGTATACCTGTCCTGCCTGTGATACGACAGGCTCGACAATCGTCACATCGTCGTCAGTCTACTACATCTACTGTAGCGTCTCATGATGGAAGTAGTGTTGCTACCAATACTACTAACAACAAGGAAGATAATGAGTTGGCAGATGCTATTGATTCATATCGTACAGTGATTGATTCAAACGGCGGAAGGAATTCCGAAAAGCATGAGAAGAAGTATGCTGAGTTTCTACGAAAGTATGAAGCTATACAGAAGCAGAGTACTACTTCAATGTCATCAAGTGATCGGTCATCATCGACATCTTCTTCATCTACTGCCAACAGCAGTCCGACATCTAAACTGCAACTGTCACGAAGAAAAGAATGGACATTGGCACTTGACATATACGAGTCTGCATTATCGGCACAGAAGGAGGCCACGTCTCGTATCCCCTTCCCTCCTGGCACACCTCGTAAGCGAACTGCATCTGACTTTAATCAAGATGCACATACAAGTGTAGCCTCGACCCTAATTGCCATGGGTGGTTTGTACTACAAGCTTGGTAATGTCCACAAGGAGCTTGAGAAGTATAACGAGGCTTTGACAGTATATCAAGAGACTCTTGGATCTGATCATCCGCATGTTGCCGGAACCATGAAGAATATAGGAATGGTCCTAGCTGAACGAGGTGAACTTGATGAGGCAATGGCCAAGTTCCAAGAAGCACAGAGAATATACAAGTCCATCAATGATAATAGACAGGAAGGACCATGCTGTGATGTTGCAAGTGCTTTGTCATGTATGGGCAATGTTCAGAATCGTCGTGGTGATCTTGATGACGCCCTCCGACTATATGAGGAAGCACTATGTATCTACAAGTCGGTGAGCAAGCGTGCTCGAGATATGGGTGGCAGATCACGCCTTGCCATACAAGAAGTGGCATCGACACTCAAGATTATGGGTATGGTATACACCAAGCGTGGAGAGTTGGATATGGCCATGAACTGCTTCCAAGACGCTATTGACATAATGCGTCAGAATTTCAACGAGAAGGGATCAGGACCTGTGGTTACATCCATCCTATCAAGGATTGGAGGTATCTTTGCCAAGTTGGGTAAGTTGGAAGAGGCAATGTCACACTATCAAGAGGCATATGACTTGGCGACTCGAACATTTGGTACTACCAATCATCCAGAGGTGGCACAGATCTTACATCATATTGCTGGTATTCATCAAAAGGGTGGAGACTTGGCCGAGGCTATGCGGTGCTATAAGAATGCTGCAAAGCTATATCAAGCAGCACTGGGTAGAAATGATCCAACTGTGGCCACGACATTGGTATGCATCGGCAGTATTTACTACATTGAGAAAAATCTCGACAAGGCCATGACATACTACAAGGATGCTCTACGCCTCAATCGATCAGTCTATGGATACAAACACCCTGATGTCATACCCACAATGAAGAGTATAGCACTGATCCATGCTAAGAAGGAGAATTATGATAATGCCATTGAAATATTTACAGAGGTACTAAACATTAAGCGTGCCGAAGTAGGACAGAATCATCCAGAGGTAGCGGGTGCTCATAAGAGAATTGGTAATGTTCACTACCAACGAGGGCGACGTGACTTGGCAGAGGTCGAGTATAAGAAGGCTTTAAGTATATATCAACAAACTCTCGGGCCTGAACATCACTCTACAAAATCAGCGGAAGCAATCGTCCTGAAGGTGAGGAAAGAAATCCATGCTAGTTCTTCTGAGCAAGTATCAGATTCAGTAGACTTTTCAGAGACTGTATCGACAAGTACTAACTTCTTCAAAAGATTAAAGCCAAAGGGCTATGAAAGCCTTTGAGTCCGAGCGAAGAAGTTAACAAAAAACAAATATAGAAAGATAGAAATAGAAAACCAAATAGACGTTATATAGAAGCTTAGATGTTAGACCCCAACATCTTTCTTTATATCCTAATATTATGTAGCTTGCTCATTCACGCTATTTCCTCCTCATCGATTATCTCTCATGTTCTGAACATATCTGCTTCCCCGTATATATAATGTAATAAGTCAGTTTACCAAGCCTAGAACTCACTGAAAGAAGTTCTTGGGTGCATTGGCAACTGATTTGTTTGATGATATCCATTTTTCAACAATATCGTATATCTGATTGTTTCCTCCACATACTATGGCAACTGGAATAACAAACGGATAGTCACCTTTCATTGCGGTATCAATCCATTTGATAAGGTGCTCATCAAGAGTTGATACAACCTCCTTGCTTGAATGACCGTGTAGGTGTAACGAACGAGTACGTTGCTTCTTTACCGAAGAGCCTCCTTTCTTGTCAGACTTGTATAGATTCATAACTTCACCTACTAGAACAACAAAGTATGTCTTGCCTACTGGCTTGATACCATTGCTTTCTGGGTTAATAATTGGCTTATCTTGAGGTTGACGAACACTCTTCTTTTTGGGAGGAGTGCGCTCAAGAGTAAGTGCAATCAGCTTTTGGCGGATTGGCTTTAAAACCGGTTCAAGCTCCTTGAGTACTTGTGAGAAGGCTTTTGAGTGCTCTTCTTTATCACTTAGCTTGTTGACACCGACGACCGGACGAGCTCCAGATCGCTTCTTTCCTCCCTTTCTCCTGTTTTTCTTTGCCTTCCTACTGAAGTTTCTGGGTGTGATCTTCTTCACAACATCATCTTCGTCAAACGAGGCCTCATAAGAAACTAAAATAACATCACAGTTTACCATGCCCAGTTGAGTGATGAGCTTCTTTCCAACAGTACTAAGGAATAGGGGCTTTCCTTGATAGGAAAAATGAAGAGACTTGAAGTCCTTACCAACCTCACGTGCATAGTTTGTGCATAAAGTTTTCAGAGTTATTTCATCATCAGCCTTAATTCGAGTTTCTTTGCAATGATCCATTGTGTCTAGGAAGATTATGATGTAATCAATGTCTACATTTTCAGGGTCTGGTGTAATATCAATTTGTGTGGTTGCACCGGTAGCGATGGTATATCTTTGAGTAGACATATTATTTCGGTAGAGTGAATACTTTCTAGAAATTGCCGACTTAGCAACATGTTTTTCGTCATTACATACAGCCCATATGTTGATGATATCATCGTCATATTTGTCTGCCTGGGCAAAAAGATCCCTTATGAATCACATAGAGCATTTATGGTCAGTATGTTCGTTTGGTAAACATTCATCATATAAGTCAATTGATGTAAGTGGTTATATACCTCTCTAGTATGTACTTACCAATTATTATCTCCTACTTTTTGACCATATTCATCACGAACCACCATACCGATTCTTTCCATTTCAAACTATATAGAAAGGAGAAATCATAAGATATATGCAAGAATACTGCTTAAAAGAATATATATCTTTGTTACTTACCAGAGTATTCTTTGGGATGGTATTACCTTTGTAAACTCCACTAGCTACAATTTCAGGAACAAGGGTATACCAATCATTCATACTCTCTTTAGCTGTGGGTTTCCTCTCAAGCTTGCAAATTGGGAGAATATTGTCGGTATTCCGGCCAATATGTTCCATGATACTTTTACGATTATGTTCATATAATACCTGCCACATTGTATTGTACTGATAATTTAGATGAACTTGGAGTGGATAGGATATGATGTCGATAGGTTGTGAAATCCTCTACAGATGATCCAAATAAGATATCGTATGCAATTATTATTATATGTGGTTGTGGTTAGGAGTCTGATAGTTGGCAGAGGCAGGAGAGTATTGTAGAGGCATAACATCAAGAGGATCTTTCGTTGTATCGCCATCGAGTCCTCTAAAAATATCCACTATGTACAATCCTTTGTCTACTGTCACACTACTCTTACTACGCCAACAAAGTACACCCTACAATCTTCAAGGATATATTTATCAAAGAATCATGTCGGAAGAAGAAGCGACGACCGCAGCTCAACCAATGGAGACTGAAGCCGTACCTCAACCGGAGGCCGCAAGTGCCGAAAATAGTGGTAGCGAAAATGCTAGTTCAGCAGCTGCACCTGAAGGGTCTGTTACGTCTCAACCCAAAGCTGAAGAACCAGCATCCCAACCCGCTGCTGCTCCGCAACAACCAGCACCAGCGGCAGCTCCCGTACAACAACCAGTATCTGTCCAACCTACGGCTGCTCAAGCGGCAGCAGCAGCCCAAAAAAAGAACATGGAGGCATTACCCATCCGTGCCTATTTGGATCAGACTGTTGTACCAATTTTATTAGATGGTATGAGTGAATTGGTTAAGGAACGTCCTACTAATCCCGTGGAATGGTTAGCTGCTTATTTATTGAGGCACGATCCTCAGAAGAAATAAGGAGGCTATAATTTTATGTAATTTTTAGTGATGGTACACGTGAAAAAAAATATTGGGGTTGTATTATCACATTGGGATTATTGGGGATTATATTATTACAATAATGAAAGTTGTTGGGGTAGTATTGGAATTATCGGGGTTAATATTATTGCAAAAATATGAAAGTTGCTGGGTTAGGATTGAAGAGATTATTCCAAAAGAGAAACATTGAGAAATTTGAGATAGTTAAGCCAATGACTTTTATGATATAAAAATAGCTGACGATTTTATGATCTGATATATTGATAGCCTCTTTAATTTGTGAAGAGATACACCTTTTGTTTAGGGGCTAAATATTTATACAGATATGCAGTAACAGTGAGCCAGTCAGCCAACCTTTAATATTCCATATCTTATTTTTATTTAGGCATCCACCCGAGTTGCTGTATCCTTACTATGGCCATTCATTTCCGCCCACTCATTAGCACCAAGTCTTGGTATTCCTTTTCTTTACTAACAATCTCTGGAGCTTCTTCTTTCGTTTTCATAATCTCTTTTGCAATTCTACTTCGCTTTGCCATCTTCCTTTCATGAGCAGCAATCCTTTCAAGTTTCTTTTTCTGATCATACTCTCTTTTAATCCTCCATCGATGCTGCTCGCGTTTGATATGTAATGTCCCACGCTTTCCCGCTCTGGGTGGAATTGCTGCATAGGCTTCGGCTAATAGACGTTCTGTTTCTTCATCACTATAACGCAGGGCAGGGAATTCACCTCCTTTAAGCTGTGTGGTATAGTTTGTATTTATTGAGGATAAAATCGTGAGAACAAACCAATATATACATAAAAACAAATCAAACAACATAGAAACATATCAAACAATATAAAAACCCACTATCAGACAAACTCACCTGTGTGATATCTTCTCCTCGAAGTGCAGCCTCTGCTTCTGCTTCACGTTCCTTCCGCTTTCTATCAAACTTTCCACCACGCTTCTTCTGCCCTAATGTCTTCTCCTTAACTGTTTGTCCAGTTTCAAACCCTGATACTGCAATACTCTTTTGGAACTCAACCCATGTTGAGTGTTGTGAGCTTTTTGACGGGTCATCTTCGATAGGTGCAGCGGCTGCGGGGGTATCTACTTCTTTATCATCTTCTTCACCATCGTTTATATTTGATGCAAACCAGCGTTGTACTTGATTCTTTTTCAACTTATTCTGATCATATAATGGTATGTTGTTGTTACCACCAACAATTTGACATCTTACTTTTGATGTGGAAATTGATCGAGTTGTTGGTAAGGTATCGTTATTTTTTATACTTAAATTGTCGAATATATTAGATAGAGAAGGAGATAATGGTGCCCTTCCCGATATTGCAGGCACAGATCTAGCCGCTCGGCGCCCTATTGATGTTGCTATCATCGTCGTCGATTTTTAGTACTTTAGAAGTACAATAAAAAGGTAGCAGAATTTGGACAGTACGATTATCGAGTACTATAAGAGCTCACATTGGATCATTGTGACAACAAAGTAGATGAACAATCAAGACTTGGCCATGCTTCATATGGGAATGTACAGACTTAGCATGCATCAAAGGTAGATGATTCCTAAACATGATATCATATTTGACATATTGTCAAGAGAGGTCTTAGAAAAAAGTGTGCACATATATCATGTGTACAAATTCACAGACTAGTATCATTCCGAAGAGCGAGGAGAGAAGAAAGCTCAAGCTTAGACTTCTTAATCGCTTTGGCATATCCTTAGTTTAGTTTCTAATGATACTCTTTCCTCTTTCATATATGGACACGGACACGCATGGCACAATTGTTGTGACCTTCAGAACAAGATGAGAACCCCGGTGACTTGACAACTTGGGCTTCGCTTTCATCTCTGAGTTTATAGTTTCCACCAAACGACCTTAGATAATAAACAAAAACATAGACAATCAATAATAACAAATAATATGACATGGAAGTATATACCTGTACTCAATGGTCTTTTACAAATAATAGTAACCATTACAATCGGAGCCGGCGTTGGTGTCCTTGACATTATATCAGCTGATGTGTTTGTACCGCAAGCGACGTCATTTGTCTTCAACATTGCTTTGCCCTGCCTCATAATCAAAGGTATTGGTATTGGAATGGACTTCTATGCAGCATACAAATGGTCCTTCATAGGTGTATTTCTCATCCTCCGAGCGATTGCTTTGATGATATCACTGCTTGTGATATTATTGACAAACTGGAAGGATGGACGAAGTAGAGCAAGTGGTATAGGCAATGTTGCTGTACTGTGGCTCTCGTTGACATGGATCAGTACAGTCATACTCGGAATACCAATCCTCTCAAGCACTTTTAAAGATCCGACTTTAGGTAGACAGTACGGAATATTAGCTGGAGTATCTTCATTCATCTTTCAACTACCACTTCAATTACTCTTCTTTGAATGCCATGCAGCGGAAGTGGAAGAAGCTACAACCAGGATGATTAATACTAATCAAGTATCTCCGAATCAAATGAATGTTGCAGATATTATAGCAGTACCGATATCAGTAAAGGATGAACCAGAACCAGACGATGATGTAGAACGCCAGACGATTGATAGCACTACTCCAACTATACAAGGTAATATTCCACCAGAAGATCCTCGCCTCTGGTTGAATTCACAATCTAATCTCCGTATTAAAGAAACTCGGTCATCTTTAGAAGATGATAGACGATGGTGGTCTTTATTACATATCGAGCATCTGTCCAACACACGTCTTTGGTTAAAGATTCTCAACAAAGTCATTCGGAATCCAGTACTGGTAGGTAAGTGAGAATGCTAATTCCACTATATGTATGTATTTGACTGACGCTAATCTCACTCACTTCTGTCTACACAATCAAAGGAATATTCATAGGATTTGTACTTAGCCTATCAACTGCAGGTACATATCTTCGATGCCCATCTGATACATGTATCGGAGGTCTAGCTTGGATCAGCATGGTATTAGGTTGGCTTGGGAATTGTGTAAGCCCATTATCATTATTCACTATGGGTTTATGGCTTCATTCAGAAGGATTGGTTAAGTTACTATCCATGCAGATACGCAAGTTATCTCTCTACATGATATCCAAGCTTATTATTGTACCTTTAATCATGTTAGGACTTGCCACTGCATTGAAACTCGATGATGAAGCGGGGAGGTGAGTGGAATGTATGTGTGTGCTTGATGTGTGATTATTAATCCAACCCAAAAAGAAGAAGACTAACAGATGATCGTCGCGCAATATATCCAATATCAAAGAGCTGCCATTCTCATTGCAACTTTGCCAATATCAATGGCGTCATTCTCTTTAGCGAAGCAGTATAATATTGGTGAAGCAGAACTTGCTACAAATGTTGCAGTTGGTACAATACTCATGCTACCCACAGTCTTGTGTTGGAATATCGTATTAGACAAACTTGATTTATATCCAATTGCAATGTAGTACGGATATCATCGATCAATATGATATTCTCCGATAAATGACAGTGTTACATACCGTATAATGATGATAAGTAATACAATAATGTATCCACAGTTGCACTATAACCCAATCATATTTTGTATCAACTTTGCTTTTGAACTCATCCTCCTCCATCAAGTAACCCATGACATATCACACGATCCATCATTGTATCTTTTTTGGATCTGGGATAGATGTGGTATCCTTTAGTATTGCATCCAATATCGTTTAGTATTACCAATATATACTCTACAACAAATGAAGAGGATTGTTGTCGCCGCCGTATCATCCCAACAACTAATAGCTCTAGATGATGGGGTTCACTTGCAACTAGTGGTTAGGCATTGGGGAACTCACCTTGGGGGTTCGGGGACAAGTTCGGGGAACTCAAGTGGAAAGATATGGAATGGGATGGATGTGGTATCCTAATGCAGCATAAGCATCCTATATCGTTGCCTGTTTATTAATCAACATATACCTCTCTACCAATTATGATCGATTGGAGTTATCTCTGCATGCTGGCATGCTGTCCGCCCGCCCCCATCACCCTTAAAGATACGACAAGTAGTACCGTTGTCATAGTGACCGGCAATAATGTCCAATCGGCCAAACTCGCACACATAAAAAAGCAATATAAACTTTTAAGTGGCCTCTCTATCAAATCCATGGCCCCAATTGTGATATAATCAAGGTATGTAGTGTAAAGTATCATTATTAGATGCTTGATATTATAGGAAACATGTTGGTCTCGATTTGCAATTTTATGGATGGCCTTGAATACCTTAATTTTTGCACCCATGATATGTAACTTTTTTTCACGAATCTTTTGCTTACATTCCTTCCCTCTCTCTCCCTCTCAGTAGCACAATACAAATAATTGATAGTAGATAATAATACCAATAATATACAATAATAATGGATTCTGAATCATACGACTTCATCTTCAAAATTGTCCTTCTGGGAGATTCCGGTGTTGGTAAATCCAATCTAGTATTCCGTTTCACAAAGAATGAATTCAACAAGGATTCGAAATCCACAATTGGTGTTGAATTTGCAACTAAAACTGTCCAAATTGAAGATGATAAGTTAGTAAAGGCACAGATTTGGGATACCGCCGGTCAAGAACGTTATCGATCTATCGCATCTAGTTATTACCGTGGTGCTGTCGGTGCCTTGTTAGTATATGATGTTACTGATCGAAATTCATTCAACCATGTACCCATGTGGCTTAAGGAAGTGGAAGAGAATGCAGAGAAAGATTGTTTAATCATGTTAGTGGGTAATAAAATGGATTTACATGAACAACGTACCGTATTCGTTCGTGACGGCCGGTCGTTCGCTAGGAAGAATGGATTAGCATTCATTGAAACATCTGCATTAGATGCCACCGGTGTTGATACGGCATTTCAAAGGATTTTACAAGAGATTTATAAAACACAAACTAAGAAACAACTCAAGACACAGGGTGGTGGTCCAAAGGAGGGTGGTGCCGGTGGTGGAAGTGGAAATCAACCAGCACGAGGTCAGACAATCTCATTATCATCGAATCAGAATGAACAGATTGAAGGTCAACAGCAGAGGAAGCAGGGATGTTGTGGGGGTGGTCAATAAAAATTTACGAGAACCAGCAAATATATAAAAGGGGGTAGTGTTTGGGGATGAATGTTTAAGGGATAGAGGGGTAGTGATATGGGAGAAAGAAGTTGTAGAATCTTTATTGGTCTTGCCCCATTTGTTTGAAGGTGATATATAATGGAGTCATCTCATCATCTTAATATCTTTGTATTTATTTAGAGTTTGTGTGTGTGATGTAATAGTTTGGTCTCTGTGCAACGAGTATAGAGAATCAATGAAAATAAATTGTCTTTGGGTAATGAATGAAGTACCAATTCTCCCATTGTAGGCTTAAGAAAGTGTAGGTAATGATAATTAAAAGGAGCCTAATCAATAATCTTCTCTATACAATTCGAAAAAGACATCCTCCCCTGAAGGGAGAATCGATGAGATGTGAAGTTGCAATAAGTATATAATATATCTGGTACTTTTAAGAGTACTATTTTATTATGTGCAAATACTAATACTAATACCACTTTCCTAGTATACAGCACAATGCCCGAAGCAACCACTAATCTTCCATTCACTCTAGAACCCATTACTTATACAAAAAAAACTCCACCTATGCATTGTTGCATAGAGTACATACTAAACTCTCTCTTCTTCGATCCTTCAATCAAGATATAAAAGAGTCACCAACATATCCAACTTTTGTGCTTCTTGTGCGGCCTCAAGCACCGTCTTACTCTCATGGAATGCAAAGCTAATCAAATGATCCGTCTGACTTAATAAATGTGAATTACATATCCTACTGGCCACGTCCAATGGCATATCGTCATTTTGCGGCATAGTGACAACATTGGTAACATCTTCTAATAGCTCCTGTGACTCTGGTGTTTGTCTTGCCATACTCTGTGGTAGTACCACAGTAAGTAGTTGAGGTTGAAAGGCACGTAAAGCTCCTCGAATAGCCGCGGCGTTTGTTCCAGCGGCTCCAGAAGTGTAGAGATGATTCCCCGATAAAACTAGGGCATATGCCAACATCTCAACAATCTGTTGATGTAAGAAACTACAGTGTCTCGTCCCGAGAATACAATACTTCTTTGGCCCTTGTGATTGAATAGCTTGTAATTCTGTCAAAACACTTGTTATATTCATTGGTTTATCAATCACCGCTTGTGGATCACCCACATTGGCGGTCTCTCTTTCTAACCCCAACTTCTCTTCACGGTCGTATTCCCCTACACCCACCGCCATCATTTCAGTAGATGCTGATAATGATTGCCCTTCCATATCATTATTCTTATATATATTATCACTCTCGTCAATATTATTATTGCTAATAGGTGATGCTTGTAAGATGATTGCTTTGTTTCTACTTAACACATTAACATTTTTATTGTCGTGCATATCATATGCACTCTTTGCAATTGACACACTATTATCTACATTTTGAGATGTAAGTAACGACTGCGTATACGTCGGAACAAACGCCAAACATTGAACTATTGCAATCAATAGGAGAATGAGATACAACATGATTGTTGATGTTGAACAATGTTGAACTTATCAGAGGTGATGGTTGAAAAATTGGTCTCTTGCTCGATAAGTATGAAACCAAGATGAGTGAAACTACTCCAACCTAAACGTAGCCTATCTTGCAACAATACTATAGGGGTAATGTGATACCATAAGCATATGTTAGTTGATATATCGGCCCGATATTGTCTACCTTTTACTGCTTGAATTAAAATCAATTGGCGACGGTTGTAAATTTGGGAATAAAAAGATACTCCTCTCATCGTCAATGATATTTGCTGTAGTGTGCTCCTGCCGATATTATATCATGATATACCGTGTAGCAGCATCTTTACTTGTTGGGTCGTCCAGGGTCTCGGCTTTTCAATCATCATCATCACATAACTTTATATCAAACATATCAAAAAGTAGCTTACCTAATGTTTATCGACGGCCCATCACAATATCATTACCCGCAATGCCATCATTCTGTGAAATGTGTGGCTCACCAACCGAGATTAAGATACCAGATGGCGATGAAAGAGAAAGATCTGTATGTACCAATATAGAGTGTGGTCATGTTACCTATCAAAACCCCAAGATAGTTGTTGGAGCTATTTGTACTTACAAGGATAAAGTATTGTTATGTCAGAGAAATATCGAGCCATGTAAAGGCAAATGGGGATATCCACAAGGATTTTTGGAATTAAAAGAGACGACTAGACAAGGTGCTGCAAGAGAGTGTTATGAAGAAGCTGGTGTAAAGTTTGATGCGTCAAAGGCCGAGCTATTGGCACTCTACAATTTAGCAGGGATGCAAATCCAAACAATATACAGGGTTGAATTAGAGAGTGATACGTTCAAAGCTGGATATGAATCTAGCGATGTAAAGTTTGTAGATTGGGACGATCTCCCATGGGACGATCTTGCATTTACCACCGTTGAATGGGGATTAGCATATGCAAAAGAGATGAGAAAAGTTGCCACGCCTGCCGTTCAAGAAAGAACAAAGTTAATAACAGAGGATGGAAAGTGGGAGGTCGAAGAGGGATGATACATAAAGTATAGAGACGATATTACAACAGAAACATACTCTTATTAAATTAGGTAGAGAACACAAACACATCCCACAAGCTACATCAAGTCTCTGTACAACACACAAAGTCTATATTGATAATGTATGCAAGATATATCACATCTAACCCTGGGCACACATGGATTCATAAATCAAAGGTGACCAGGCACGTGCATCAAGGCCTGTGTTCTTCAATGTCTCATAGATTTCCATATTACAAGCAACAAACGGTTTACTTGTGTAGGGTAATGAATGCTTCTTACACAGAGACTCAATCAATGGCAGAGTTTTGCGCAAATGTTGACGACCTAAACGAGGGTACAAGTGATGCAGTGTTTGGAATTGAAGTCCACCATGGAACCAATCCAAGTATGTTGGACAGGCGACATCTAATGATGATTTAACATTGCGAGAGAAGAAGTCTCCGCCATACTTTGCTTCATTATCCTTGGCAGTGGGTGACTCAAAGATTTCTCTAGAGAAATGTGATAGAGTAATCTGTACATTGAGCAGACCTGCCATGGCATGACTAACGAGGACATAGGCCACGCGCTCCTTCCAAGTTGGTATACTCAACACCAGACAAGTTAACCAACTGAAGAATCCAATAAATGCTGCCAAGTCCAGCCTTGTCCTTCCGCCATGACCATCATTTGGGTTCAAGAGGAATAATACACTCTGAATGTATAAATTGAACCGTGCAACACACATGATGGGATAATACCACAGATGTTGATACGGCACAAAGATTGTCCGTGCGGCCCAATCAAACTCCATTACCCGACCATGATAATAATTGAATAATGAACCAAACATTTTCTTATCCACTGCAAATACCGGAAGATGGGCAATATCAGGATCACAATCGACCGTGTTTGGTACAGCATGGTGTACATTATGTGTCGCCTTCCACCAGGCCACTGATATGCCATTGAAGAATGTCACTAATGCACCTAAGTGTGTAACATCAATATTACCCTTCGAACCCTTCTTAGATGCAGACATGTGACCGCAATCATGTCCAACGAATGCAAATTGTTGCCAGAATATACCAAGTAATATTGCTGATATCATATGCATAACAAATGAATTTGTTTTGAATAATAATCCCAGAGAACATATAAGTATACTAAATACCCATAATACCTTGGCTACATAATAACCAGGCGTGACATTGAAATAACCCAATTTATCAAATTCTTCACCCAATTGACGAAAGTCTGATACTAATTCAGAAGGTTGCAGTGCATCGCTTACAGTACCGATGATAAAATGAGGTAATTTCGTATCTAATACCCAATCATCATGGAAAGCACGTAATTCGTCTGTAGCATCCATACCTGCAAATCGTAATATGGCCTGTTCACCACCTGGATGGGTTGTAATCCATTTCGATACGTCCAGTACATTATTATTGTATATTAACCATGCATCTTCTTTTGTATTGTGTTTTGCTACCTCAGCTATTGTATAACTCTTTGACTTTTTACTTTGATAAGAAGACTTTATTTCTACTTCAGACATATCATCCTCTGAAGAGCTAAGGTCGGTAGTAATATCAACTTCTGGAGGCATTATTGTTGTATTGTGGTTCGTGTATTATTGGTTCTTTCTTTGCAAATTGCAAATTGATTATAAAGTGTATTACCACAAACAACTACTTAAAGATCCTTGCCAATTATGTATGTAATATATATTGTAGTGGTTTCTAATATAATACCAGTATATGCCAGTATATGGAAGTCAATAAATAACAACAGACCCACTAAAACAAAGTCAAGCAAACAGAAGGTAGAAAAGTCCTGAAATGTATAGAGGTCTAATTTTGACTGAATTTATCTCGTGAATTTTCTGCTATCAATTGCACTTGACCCTGACAAAGCTACTTGTGATGAGTTATGGATTACTTCTTCCATTGCATACTGGGTAGCGATTTTCATTTGTGCTGGTCCCTAAAACTTCAGCTGCATCAATGTAATGTGGGCGTGCGGGAGGATTGTTTGACGTATCCCTGCATCTAGCTGCACTCATATAGTCATGATACGCTCATGTATAGCTCATTGTATCCCTCTACATCCTGCCCGTTTGTCATTTGCTCGGTTTATTCCAAGGGCAAGTAGTAGTAATAACAATATCAGTGCATCATTTTTTTCTTCATCTGCAGCTCATGATGATGATGGGGATGAATTGCAATCTAATATAGACAAACAGATGAATACACGAAGAAGAACTCGTAGAAAGACAGCTAATAGTAATGCAAACAACAATAATACTGCAGACATACCATCTCTAGCAGACTTTATCCATCGATCAAAAGTATTCAAACAATATAGAACATTTATCAGATTAGCACAATATGTAGATGAGAAGGATACAAATAGCGGTGCTGGTGGAGAATGTCGAGCTGCATTGGAAGAAGTTCGATTGTCATATAAGATGGGCATGAAGAAGGGTGAATTTGATGCACTGGCAAAGAATATGGCATATACTGAGGTAAGTAGATATGAGGAGAGAAGACGATGAGAATTGAACATATGATATGCTCATATTTTGCAACAACATACACACCATACTCACATGCATCTAACTCACTTTTGCAACCGTACTATAAGGGGGAGCGCAAACTTCGTGAACTTGAGATAATGACTGGGTATTCTGCTCATAGAAAACAATCCACAACAGAGTCGGCGGAAGCACATGAAAGTTATGATGACGATAGCTGGATTAACACAAAAGATGAAGAAGATAAAAGAGGTAGAGTGGGAACGCAGTGGCCATGGGAAAAGTAAAGACTTAGCCATTTACTAGCTAAGAGCATTTAATAGCATGCACTCTTTAACAAATTAGCTTCAATACAATTGCATTTACTGTCGCATATTTTCACCATCATCCCGTGGTCTCCATCGGTCAGCTTCTTCACCTTGTACTTCACTTAGCTCTAATGTTCGTAGTCCCTTTAGCTTCTTCCCACTTAATACTTTACGATCAACTTGGTAGCGAATCTTTCCTGGTGTCCAGTCTAAACTTGTTACCCACCCATTATCATCTCTTTGGTACCCATTAGCGTCTTCACCAGTCTCACCATCTTCATCGTGCTGGTCTAATCTATGTGGTAGCAATACAGTTGCTCCGCCCTCAAAATCTAATAGCATGTAGTTGTCAGTTGCTCGCTCTTCAGTGCCAACCGGGGGAGGATCATACAAACCTCCGGGAGCACCTGCCTGGCCGAATAATGCATTTGTAATATCTTCCTGATTGTCTCGTTGTACCTCTGACTTTTTCTCGGCTCCCTCTTCTACTTTCTCATTATCTGATGGATTAGGCCAATATCCATCCAATGTCTCACGACAGATTGTCAATGTTCTCAAATGCAATGGCGGAACAACACTTTTCTCTTCTTCATCATCCTCCAATAATGCATAATCCAATTTAATACGAAATCTCATACCATTTTGTTGTATACCCAACTCGGTTCGCATTTCACTAAATGGACCTTCATGCTCATTGTCTTCTTCTTCTTCCTTCTTTGACAATGGAATAGCATCACATATAGTGTATGCACTCCCAACACTCATACAACCGCCTGGACCTCTAAAATCAGTAGATGACATTTCTTTTGGCCAGAAGACATTCCCGACATGTTCAATATCCTCACTTTCCCACTGTAATTCATCAACAACTTCCTCTTGCATCATTAATGCTGGAAAATCATCCTCCGATGACAATCGTTCCTCGTGTACAATACGTTCCCCATCAACTCTCCATTCAGCATCTGGATCAATAATAATTTTACTACCCCTACTAACAACCTTGAGTATCTTGTCCCATTTTAATAATCGTGGTACATGTGCAGCTTCTAGATTACGTCCCTTAATTATATCAGATCCCATGAAGGTATCAGTTTGTAATACAGTCCATTCACCTAATGCAACCTCTCCACCTCGTAGTACAGTAGCATGATATGTCTCAAATTGATACTCATCATTCCGTTTACGTCTATCCTCACGCATGGCCTCAATTTCAACAAGTGTTTTATCTTCTTCATCATCGAACACCTCATTATCACCAAATCCTTGATCTACTTTATATTCTGGATCGTCATAGTTGACAAATTCTAATTCTGGATAATTTGGATCTGCATATGGATTATCTTCTTCTTCGGTTTTGTCTTTATCTTCTCCTTCTTCTTTACTATTTGTGGCGTGTAATAATTGTGAAGGAATAGACACATAAGATATTCCTTGATATTGATGGGGAGTAGTTGATGCTTGATACCGATTATGTGTCTGTTTTATTCTACCACTGGGAGAAAATGCAATTGCATACCGAGAAGAAATAGATATTGTAATTAATACTACTAGTATTAGCAGAACTTGGGATATCGGGAAGGTCATATTGCAATGTAGTAGAGTATCTCTGGAGTGGTGTAATAGAAGAATAGATGATGACGAATGCTGCAAAAAGAAAAATGACAAAGGGGGTACGGTATCCTTACCTTTGTTTAAGATCTCGCCGTGATTCCTTGTCTCGACCATCCAGTTGATATAATGTATGTGCTAGGCTGGGATGGACAATATTACTCATAATTATATAACTTCTTCCAAGTCAAATAGTGTTTATTCAGTTCATTAGTGGTAGGCAAGCGGTGACTGTTGTTAATCAAACTCCGAAGAGCTTCACAACCAAAAAATTATCTAGATAATTGTTTATTATACTTGAACAACATGTCGAGAACAGATGGTAGAAAACTTGTGACCTTTGCAGGTGCTGCGATAGTTGGTGCCCTAGGAATAGGTAAGAATTATATTGTTAGACATGCAAACTTTGATTTGGTCTTAACCATTCTTCATACATCACCTTATTAGACCTTATTCTAATTTGCTTTCATTTTGCTTTCATTTTATTCTCATACTTAATAAATAAAAGGTACAATATATCTACCCTTTGTGGCTGATAGAGACAAACTACGAGGATTATTTGAGGAGGGTGAAGAAACAATACCAGAGGGCGCGAGAAGAGAAATACAAAGAATAGCAAAGATTGAGGCCGAGCAACAGAAAGAACTACAAAAACAACTAACTAAACAACAACAAGAGCAAGGCTATTCATTACAGAAACAAAAGAAAGCATCAGCTGGTGGTATGTGGTCTGCTTTTAAACGAAAAGATGATCAATAAAGATATTTTATGTCACGTACTATAGAGTGTCTGGCTCTCTTTGATGTGATAAAGATGAGATGAATGTAAAAAGAATGCATTAGGGGTTTAGAGGATTGATAAGGGATGATTCATGTTGGATAACTATTGACTGATGCAAAGCAAAAACTCAGTACGATCAGATAGTATGCTACTACAGAGAAACGATAGAGACACAATCAACTTAAACCATAAAATTTGAGATGACTTGTCTTTACATTTATTTCCTTTCAAAGATCTTCGAGGAAATATTCACATCGATTTGAAGTACCCATAAAGTAATATGCAAGGGGAGAGCGTAAATCATTCATTGCAAAAGAAACAGCTCTGGTCCCTATCCCCAATCCCCTAATAAAGTGGTATATCCACCATACATCACGTCCCAAAGCAATTAAGCTGCAACTCTCTTCCTTCCTGAACGACGGACAGGTGAACTAGCCTCGGTTGAAGCAGGAGAAGCCGAAACAGCCTTTCCCTTCGAGGCTCTTTTTGCTTGAGTCTTAACAGCAGCCTTGCCCTTGGACTTTCCTCCACCTCCAATTGAAATCTTAGCTTTGGATGCCTTCTTGACCGGAGCTTTTTTAGCTGGAGCTTTCTTCTTTGTCGAACCCTTCGAAGTTGTCTTAGCACGAGAAACCTTTTTAGCTTTTGGAGCAGGAGATCCCGAGAAGCTAAAAGTATCATCCTTCATTTCAACTGAAACACTCTTCTTTGCCTTTTTCTTGGCAGATACTTGTTGCTTCTTTGCCGCTGGTTTGGTAGCCTTCTTCTTCTTTGTCTTGCCATCGGATGAGCCTGCACTGTTGGGATCAATATTGATCATAACAGGGACGGGAGTAGTAGATGATTTACTACTCTTTGACTTCTTTGAGCTTGAAGCTTTGGGAGTACGAGCAGAAGAAGATTTGCGACGCTTCTTAGCTGCAGAGGGCTTGCCGCCATCTGGACTTTCCTTGAGAAACTCAGTCTCATCAAAGATATCTACCTTCCTTTTTGACGACTTTGTTGAAGATGACTTGCGACGACCTCCACCACTACTCTTCTTCTTCTTTCCTTTATCGACTACAGCTGGTGAAGGCTTGGAAATGGGGGATAAATCTGCACCAAAATCAAACTCATCAGCCTCTGGAGATGATGAAGCTGGAGATTTGTCATCTTCAAGCTCTTCAGACTTGTCTCCTGGAGAAGAGGCCTTTTCTGGGGATATCTCCTCTTCAGAGACGGGAGAAGAAGTTGACTTCTCCTCAGTATTATCAGACCGTTCAGACTGATTGGGAGAGTTCATCTCTTCATCTTCTTCCTCCTCTTCTTGCTCCAGCTTCTTCTTTGCATTATCAACAAAATGGCTAACACTCTTCCTAGGCTTCTTCTTCTCCGCAGACTCGTCTACATCGTACCGAGGCAAAGGCATGGGACTTGTCGAAGAGCGAGGACGCCTAGCACCATAAAGATCGGGTGGAAGTTGGATGGCTCCAGGAAAAGCAGTAAGATTGACGTCAGACTTGACATGAGATAGGAGAACCTCACGTGAGAACTGAATAATGATATTCATACGAGCCTAGAGAAAGTATTGTTTAGAGAAAGTAAATGGACATGAGATATGAAATGTAACAAGACATCTCATACTCTCCCATCATCAACAGTACTCACCCTTGCCTCTTTTTCATCAACGTCGTTTCCGTATATGTCGGCATCGTCATCATCGTCGTCAAGGCTCATATCAAGAGCGGACACATCAGCACTAGTCTTGAGGACATTAATTGGTGGATGCTTTCCAATCATCTCAACCATTCGAAGCAAAAACGAGATCTGAATTGACATGGTGTGAGAGAAGTGGTATAGAAAATTAGAATGAAGATAGGCAAGTACAGTGATACAAACAAACAAACAAACAAACTACAAGAAAGACTCACATTGTCAGCTTTCGTTCCCAAACTGTGAATCAAAGGATCGAATAACCACTTTAGACGCTTCTTCAACATCTTCTGACTCGCTTCCTGCGAATGCCTCAATTTCTCAGCTCCACTTTCTGATTCGTCTTCGCTTTCGGTTTCATCTTCGCCTGCCAATGTGCCTGCGGCACTAGCAGTCTCATGACGGAAGGCCAACAAGTGCAACGCATAAGGCACACAGTATTCGGGCATCAGTGTCTTCTTCATATTCTCAAAGTATTTCTCCGCAGCACGGCCCTTGGTCCTAGCCATAGCCTGGAATGTCTGAACAGTAGAACGGAGCTCTTTATTAAGCAAGGTGGCAGCAGACTTGACACTGGTTGTCTTCTTGTTGCCAACATTGGCAGCTCCGGCATTAGCAGCTGAATTGTCACCATCAGCACAGAGTGAGACAAGTGCGACGAAACGAAGTGGTAGAGCTTGTTGCTGAACACCTTGAGCACGGAACTTCCCAGTACTATTGTACATGGAGCATAGCTCATCCATCATTGATGAACGGACAGTCTTATCCTTGTCAAGGAGGGATGAGCTTAAAATGTGCCACATACGAGGAGTCAAATACTCTCCTTGCAACAACATATTGGCATCACAAAGCCGGAGTAGATTGATAGAGGCACTACGACGGAGCTCGGCTTGGTCCTTGGCAGTCTTGCAGTAACGTCCATTCACACTCGAGGGAGGAACTCCGCCATCCTCGATAATCTTAGTCAAGGTGTCAAAGACTTCTCCAATGTGATCAGAGGATAGGGGTTTGAGTTTGGGCGCTCCCTTCAGAGCCGATGTACGCTGAACATGCAAAGTAGTCGAACGAATGTGGGAGACGAGTACTTCGATTGCCCCACATAACATTTGGCAATGGACCGAGACTTCATTTCCCTTTGACTTGCGCTTGGTAGTCTTGGATGACCTACCCCTCTTGACTGGAGATTCTTCGTCATCATCATCGTCATCGGAATCACTACTATCATCGTCGTCTGAGGCATTGAGCATACTATTCTTGCCGAGCAAGACAGTGTCCAATGAAAACTCAACTGCTCGCTGACCCCAACCTTGTTTACTCCCTTCTCCACTTGCATTGAAGGCGTGAGGGGCACACTCGGCAATGGCTGCAATAGCACTCAAAATACTGACAATCCTTCCTCGGTTTTTGGGATTGGTTGTATCATCTGGAATGGATAGGCGAGATGGATTGACAAGAGCTTTGAGAAGAGGTACAAACTCCTCCTTTTCCGTGCGCACACGTGTTGCCAAACTACTTTTTCCTGGCGAAGAGGCAGTGGATTGGGGATTAATCATAGAATAGATCGTGAAGATGGAGTTTCGTGCCTGTTCAGGGGTGCCATCACGTGTACACAATCGCAATAGCTGTTCACGTAGTGTCGTGTTGTCTTCGAAATCCATATCATCGTCTCCTCCTCCTCCTTTCTTACTACGGGCCAAGATTTCACTAAGTGTTGTCACCACGCCATACTTCTCCATGCCTCTCTTCATGTTGGGAGACATACTCGATGTAGTACGACTAGCATCAAAGAATTCAACCAAATGCTCAAACCCTCCCTTGGTAGAAGCCAAAGAGGGGTAGATGGTCGTTGCCATTTTAACACACTCCAATAAGATCGATGCGACTTCACAGTTCTCGTTTTCAAAACATTCCTGTGATAAGATGATACAATGTTCAATATTTTCAGCATTGAGGAAGGCACCCATGGCACAACGACGGGCAAGAGTCTTCACCCACGATTGTGCTGCATTGCCCATCCCCTTGGTGCGCTTGGGTAACTCATCAAACGCACGTAGTCGAGCCGAGGGTGAGTGTGTTGGTAACGAAATTGTGGAGAGGATACGGAAAATATGCTTATCCTTGGCGCTGTGTACCTTTTTCAAGATTGATGTCAAGTCGGATGATGATCCGGCAGCAGATGGAGATTTGCTCTCTGGAAGAGGTGCCGAGAGTTTAGCAACCTGTTCCAACTTTTCCATAGCCTCACTATCTGCAGTGAAGGCCTCGGCACTACCTGATTCACATTCCTTTGCCTTTGAACGGGCATCTAAGTACGCTCCAAGTGCCATTTGCAAGCTCCTGCGTTGTGAGAATAGAGCTGTCATCCATTGGTATGCATTGTTCTTATCCTTGATGGAATCAATGATAATGGCTAATCCAACGGCACGGCTAGTTGGTGAGAGTGTCGAGCCCGAGTCCTTCTTCGTAGTGCCAAGTAAGACATCATCGACAATCTGAAAGATGCGGCTTCTCATGTCAGGTTCTTTGTCGTCAGACCAAAATACACATTCAAAGACTTTTCCCGGAATCCAGGCAAACTTCTCCTCATCAATTTGATCAATAGAATTGGCATTCTTTCCCCTGGCTGACTTGAGACCCTTCCATACCTCCAATATCTCATCGATACTAACATC
>Ga0214478_100424_pt1 | contig 24965 bp, 20 predicted proteins | sample M1_20Mar14CPVII9_2_FD_178001 | JGI IMG/M metagenome (GOLD analysis project Ga0214478, IMG submission 178001) | Marine eukaryotic communities from Monterey Bay, California, United States - M1_20Mar14CPVII9sort6BwellD7 | ecosystem: Environmental > Aquatic > Marine > Unclassified | place: USA...
CGTTTCTCACCAGATGACAAATTCAGTAGACAGAGAGTGGCAATTAAGAAACGATTCGGGATATATTTACCAGATACTCCGCTACCAAAACCACTTTAAACATTAATAAATTGAGGTATTTAAAGTTATCACAATTATTGGGCCTTGAATTAGATATTAAGTTATCTACATAAAATTGGGCTGTGAATTAGATATTGTATAATAATAAGTCTAAACTAAAGTGTTATCAGAATCTACACAACATCTGATAAACAAGTTTTGGCAGTATCAGCAGCCTCGCACTTCACATTAAAGTTTGGTTTTATACCAACGCCATGTATGTCTCTACCTTTGGGTGTTACATAGCGTGCCCTGGTTACTGCAACGCCGGTGCCATTTTCTAAAGGTTGAACATTTTGTATTCTGCCCTTACCAAAAGAGTTAGTACTTCCAACAACTGTTGCTCGTCCGTTATCTTGCAAAGATGCCGCAAATATTTCCGAGGCACTAGCTGTTCGTTTGTCAACTAGAAGATAAAGTGGGGTCGATGTATCAGCTCCAATACCATCAGCATCATATGTTTTCATGTTCGAGTTGCCCACTTCTGCAATTATATGTGCCCGAGCGGGAAGAAATAGTTTTGCCGCATCTACTCCAGCTGGCATGTAACCTCCAACATTTCCTCTTAAGTCAATTGCAATAGCATCAACTTTGCCATCATTTGATACTTCTCTTATCCCATCAACCATTTGACTGACGGTATCTGTATTAAAACTTGGGACTCTTACTAGACCGATTTTCCCTAAATTCGAATCAAATGTAGATGCCTCGATTGGATTGGGATTAATCTTTGCTCTTGTTATTGTCATGTGCTCTTTCAATTCTTTACCATTGTCATTTCTCCGTATGAAATCGATCTCTACCTTCCCACCTGCTTCACCTCGACATTTGGCAGCGACTACATCGGCTGAGGAACCTAGCATACTCTCCCCATTTACTTTAATAATCTCATCTCCGACTTGTACTCCTGAGGTTGCAGCTGGACTTCCCTTTGTTGTTGCCATTACTACTACATTCTTGCTCCGTGGATCCTCTAAAAGTTGTACTCCAATACCTCCACTATTACCTCCTGCATTGTTATTCGTTGCATAAGCAGTTAATGACTCATACTTTTCTCTTGGTAGATATCTAGTATATGGATCATTCAACGCTGATAGCATACCTTTGATGGTATCGGCAACTATATCCTCATCCTCAGGTCCAGTATCGGCAACCTTTTGTATTGCCTCTTTTTCCTTAGCTCTCCATCCATCCTCTCCCAAACCATTAAAGGATCGATCAAAGTATTGTGCACTAACTGCAAACCATACGTCTGCTACCATTTGCTGATTCTCTGTCATTGCCATTGCCTCAGATCGTTGTATAGAAGGTATGAAGAAATTATTGTTGTTATGTGTATGAATACTAATTGGAGATGTAAGTACAGCTGCAAATATGATAGCAGATGATATAGCAGTTGTTATTCTTTCATGTATCTGTTGTTGCAAAGTTGTTGTAGTGGTTGGAGGAATAAATGCATGAGTTGTGCATATCCCCAAAATAATAGAAACTAACAGTCTTATTTGTCGAAGACGACCCATTATTCCATGCATATCATTAAGCATGCCGCCAAAGTAGAAAGGACAAGATAGAGTAGGAAGAGGAGAGGTAGTACATGGAGAGTACGATTCGACTAAACTCTTTGGCTATCAAACGGACTTCCTCTTCCAGAACTCGCACTCGGTGGCGAAGGACAATTGCATGGTCGACAATAATAATAGCGGCAAAGAAGAGATAGAAGGCACCTTCTACTACTGTTAAGCCTACTAGTTGACACATATTTAATAAGAGATGGGTTGTGGTACATCAAAGGAGGCACTTACCGCCGAGAGCGGAACAGAGAGTGATTACAAAGCGAAGTTTGATGAAAGGAAAAAACTTGGAGAGGGAGAGTTTGGTGAAGTAAAGCTTATTGTTAAGAAGGCTGATCCAGATGCTGAGCCATATGCAGTAAAAGTACTGAATAAAGGCTTTGTATTTAAGGATAATACACTCTATACGCCTATGAAACCGGAAGGTGAGTTTATGTTTGCAATAATACATATGATATGCATAAATATGATATGTATCATTGATATATCAAAGGCATGATGTGTCTCTTCTATATACTCATAATATGATGTGACTCTTCTCTTATTCGTATATTGATTTGTCAAATGTGTGATATGTCAAACTATGATATGCATCATAACATGTATCATATCATAACATATATATGTCACTTCTCATCATTCACATGAACGATATCATCAAAACAGTACTTCGAATGGAAATTGATATACTCAAAACATTAAATGGAGAGAAGTATAATCTCAAGTTAGATTCAATCTTTGAATCATCGTCAAAAGTATATGTAGTTACAGAGTTGTGTTCGGGCGGCGAGATGTTGGAGTATACAGCTACAAATTTCGATAAAGGATTGAGAACTGAAGATGTAAGCCGTGTTGCATATCAGCTTCTATCTGCTGTTGATCACTGTGCAAAGCATAACATTCTTCATCGGGATATCAAGCCAGAGAATGTAATGTTCAAGGCTAATACAAAGAGTGCTGAATTGCGTTTGATTGACTTTGGTTGCGCGATAATGGATGAAGAGAAAGAACAAGAACACGAGACGTTCGCGGGAACTCCCTTCTACATTAGTCCTGAGATGTTTCAAAAGAAGTATACCACAAAGACTGATGTATTCAGTGTCGGAGTTCTCATGTATGTTCTTGTTGCTGGATATCCAGCTCAAGCTTTACAAGCTGCATTCAATCTGCTACATAAAGCCAAGAGAAATTTGAAGAGTTTACCTGGTATGCCCGAAGATATGCCCGAATCCTATTACACCATGTTGGATAAGATGCTAACCTATCGTTGGAAACAAAGAAAGAGTGCATCTGAACTATTGGATGATGAGTTCGTATTGTTCCATCAAGCTATATCTGGAGAGGGATTAGCAAAGGGCAAGAGTAGACAATCATTAATAAAGAGAACAAAGTCTATTGTGTTGAAGGGAACCGGAGAGGCTGCTGCGGCTGCTTATGGTTTCATGAAGTTCCAACGCTCAGTTACAACTGTTATTGCTGCCATGCTGGATCGCGGTGATATTCTAGCACTAGTCTCAAAGGCAGAACATAAGGATACCAATGAGAATAAGCTGGGTGTTATCACTGTGAAAGACCTTAAGGCAATCCTTGATGTTATGGGCAAGACTGATTGGTAAGTGCTCTTCCTCAGTCTGCATATGATGAAAATTGACTTGCTTCTCATTGTGCTTGACTAACCCATATTCTTCTCTTTCATTCAAGTGTGAAGGCCATTGAGAAGCAGAGCAATGCCCAAGTGTATGAAGAATACTCTTATGAGTATACTTTGTTGAAACCGTTCACTGTCAAGCCTCCTGAGAATGGTGCTGTGTACAACGACGCTGATCAATCTACCAAGAGTGTCAAGGTGCAGAAGAAGTCGATTGCACTATCTTCGAGAAATCTTAATGCTTCTGCTCGATATGCAAGCTCACGAATGAAGAAGCCCAAGCTTGATAAAGGACGTTCGAGTTACATTCGGGGAATCTAAATGAGTTGTTCATGAGATGAGCAGAGAGTTTTGCAGTTTTGAATGCTTCTAAGCATTGAGTCTGTACAGATAGGATAGGATTGTGTTTTTGATTATGTATATGGTTTTGAGAGTAGGTTATCCCGGTGCAAATATCTCTTAAATCTCTAGCTGAAGTAGTACCAGTTTTGTTTAGATCTATTGTAACTCTATTGATTAGAACTATGCGCCTCTTCTCACTCAACTTCTTGAGAAGCAATAGCTTACTCTTCGGTCTTATTCAGTTTCAGGGAAAGGAAGATACTCCAAAAGAAGAATACAACATTCAGAAACAACACTCTTAGTATCGGGGGACAAAAGGCAATATTAACAAATGTTGCCGGTACCCATAATTTCCAATTTGCAAGCATTGTATCCACATAATCATCATCCAGTTGTTGTTTTATATCCTCAGTTGACTTGCCTTCTAAGAATCCCAAGAATCCAAAGATAATGACTGTAAATATTGGTGCCTGTACAAATTGATCAATTGCAACTTTAATACCAGTAGTTGCAGTGAATGGCTCTTCAGTGGGTGGCAACCATCCATCTAATGCTAAATAATAGAAGTGATTCCAAGGAGCTTGTAATATAAATCCGAAGAACGCAAACCTTAGGAATCTTGCTATGTCTACTCCATCGCTTGATACTTCGGCAGTACCACTCTCGTCATTTGCTGCTAATGTTGATTGAATAGCCTGTCCTGATAAGTCAGCAGCTCCTAATATTACACCTGCTGTTATACTTTTCACAAGGAGTGGATCAGATTCTAATGCTGTGAGGTATGAACTCCAAGCGTCTTCAATTCCAGCAATCATATTTAAGCTACTATCTCTGCTACTACTTGAACTTCCTACTGTTCTACTGGTAATGAGAAGAGGTTGTTCTTCTGTGGATATTGTACCTGGAATGATTTGTTGCGGATTGTTATTTATACTCATTGTTCTTTGAGTAGACGGAGATATAAATGCATTGCAACTACTTATTAATAGAAAAAGGCATATTATTATTTGTTGTTGAGCCGCCACCATTGTAGTATTCCTTATGTAATAAATAGCTGAAGTGTCTATTGTCTATGCAGCAGAGAGAGATATGCCACAACGCCGCCAATACTGACTACTACTTGCTCCGTGCTCCTAATGAGGTGTTTTATGTAATTTTAGGAATAGACCCTGAATTTAGCGATTGAACTGTAGCAAGTATCAAGAAAGGAGGGACAGTAAGTACTGGCAACCGAGCAACCAAACTTTCTAATAATATAGTACTAATGGATGAATCTAAAATAAAAGGAGTGGCGGCAGTGGGTACCAGTGCGGCTGCTGTCAAACATAAACCAATCCTCAAAAATGACCCACAATTTCAATCGACAACTTCCACTTCATCACCAAACCACACAAAGCAAAATGGGGACAGTAAAGTTGGTCCAGCTACACCAAATAGTAAAGAGAAGAGACATTTGAAATGGGATGAAGATGCAATTCAAGAGCATGATTTGTTAAGAGGTACCAGAATGAAGGTATGTCGTGTGGGTCATTGCAATGGTTATGTCTGATATGTATGAGTTTATGGGGTTCTGTTTTGCACTTTTCTCAGTTATACTTTCTCTTTTTTACTACAAATTGATACTATTTATCTATACATTGCTGCGGTATCATACCAACCGCCATTTCATAAATTATCAATGCCAACTACGACATATCATATGGAAATCAAATCAATACAAATTATGCTTCATACAATATACAATGTACACACATCTATATACATAGATTGACGAACCGGACACACCATATACACATTATGATCATCATTCAGATGAAGTAGAATCCAATTCATCAGGGCAGCATCCTCGATCACCTGATGAGAATCATAAAGAACCAGAACTAGCATCGCAATGGGATGATATAGCATCAAAATTACAAGCAGTAGCTGATAAGCGTGATGCCTGTCCACTGTCACCGGCACCATCACGAGATTCGAATATGAGTGATAGTGAAAAGATGGAAGCTGAAGAAAAGGAGAAGGAAGAAAAGAAGAAGAAGTTTAAGGAAATGAGGAAGAATCATTATAATGAAGCTGAAATGATGAGACGCTGGAGAATGCAACATGCCAACGACGATGAGGAGGAAGATGAAGAAGAAGATGACGAAGATAATGCTATGCAAGAATAGCTACTCATCTGTTAGTGCCAATAATAATAGAGCTAGTTGTTATAACTCTATGTGGTAAAGAATAATTGCAGTAGTCCCTTGAGATACATAATGATCTCATTAGCACCAAGCTTACTTTCTCCATAAATTCTATCCACAAATGTTATCGGTACCTCACCAATCTTCAAACCAGCCTTGTGTGCTCTAACCAATATCTCCATTTGGAAAGCATATCCCTTGCATTTAATAGACGGTAATATCATTTCTATAGCCTCTCGTTCATACAAACGAAATGAACCAGTCAAATCTGATGCACCACCCGTATTCAATAGGAATGATGCTAAAAAGTTAGCACCACAACTTGTTAATTTTCTATATGTATCCCATCCAGCCACACCGCCGCCACGTGCATATCGTGTACCTGATACAATATCCACCTTTTTATTATTATTATCCATAACATCAATCATTTGTGGTATAAACTTTGGATGATGACTTAAGTCTGCATCCATTAGTATAATACGTTGTCCTTTACTTTTCTTTAATCCAGCGGAATATGCCGATCCTAATCCTAATTTGCCAGGTCTTGATACTATTTGAAAGTGATCAGTGCCAAATATCTTTTGTAATGACTTTGCAACCTCGAGTGTATTGTCGGGTGATGAATCATCAACTACGACTATCTCATAATTTAACTTTGATTCTGTAAATGTATCATGTATAAATTGTGTTATTAGGGGAAGATTATCACGTTCATTATATGTGGGTAGAATGATTGAGTAGAGCATTTTGTTGTTGGACTTAATGTTTGAGCATGTATCTTCTCCGTCTTCTTTGCAAACTCCGTCGGCTGGTTCAGATGAGCCGATTGAAAATATTGATGAAGTGAATATTAGTAACAATAAACTGATAGCATCCATCTATTCAACTCCAACCATTAACAAACTAATAGCAATTAACCACTTATTACTTATCTAATTACCTCTCAAATCTCATCATATTTTAGTTTTCATGTTCGGTGGAAACTCCTCTGTACCCCGAATATCAAATGTTAATGGCTTGATGTAGCTTGATGTCAAATGTCAAATAGTGCTGTGGTGGCTTTGAGAGTATTATTGATTATTGTCAATAAATCCCGATATTGCATTCGAGATTGACTACGCCATCACTCTTTATGATATACTTATTCTCAAAAAGAAATCATCATCATATCATTCAGTAGTCGTCTTAAGGCACGGATAGAATTAGACCGACCCCAGTTCCACTACTATATCAATAAAGATCATCAATTATTACCTATATATCAGTAGTACCTATCTAATATGAAACTTTGCGGTGCATGTTGTATGGAATTGTCCGAGGAAAAATTTAGCAAAAAACAGTGGAAGGCAAAGCAACATCAACGGAGGTGTAGAGAATGTATCAATGAAAATCGAGGCATGCAGCTGGCTAAACCAACGCCCGAGGAGCAGCCAGTATCATTATTGCAATATCTAGTCAATCAAACAGAATTAGTATCTCAGAGACCTCGAGAACGAGGTCGACCTAAGTGCTTTGCGAAAGGGGAAAGCTTTTGTTGGATATGTTTAGAAGAAGGGTCAGAAGAAAGTCCACTAAGGCGTGATTGCTCATGTCGAGGTGATTCAGGGTTTGCCCATCTTAATTGTATTGTGGAATATGCGTTCAAAAAGAACACTAAGGATGCATGGGAGGTATGTCCTAACTGCAACCAAGAATACCAGAACAAGCTAGCTCTTGACTTGACTAGTGTGTTTGTGAATATATGCAAGTGTCCACTATTCAAATCCGATGAGTCTATTCTAACAGCGCTCAATACAAAAATGAGTAGATTATTACTGGCTGGTGATAGACAGTGTGCAACAGAAATTGAGAATATTGCAAAGGAAACAATCGACATAGTTAAAAACATGACTTCTCCATTATCTGATACGGTTCTCTTTATTGAAGCAGCTGCTTACAATGCCCTTGGTTTGGTGATAATTCGGAGGGGGATTACAACAAAGGCTGATTCAGACACAGCAGTACAATATCTAAAGAAATATCAAGATGTAAGTAAAACAATGGGGTTAATAGAACAAGTGGTCGCAACTCAGGTAAACATTGTGTCTGCTAAAAAGCTTATCGACAAAGAGGATGATGTTCATAAATGCCCATGTGGATGTGGTGCTATGTATCATGGAGCGTCTATGTCTGAAGAAGAGAAGATTGAGTGTCAAAGAAAGGCATACGCAATACTTGGGGAAAATATAGAAATGGGCATGATCACTTCATTAGAATGTGGCTACAACCTTGCAATATCACTCGATCGTAATTACCATTCGATAGAATCGGAAAGGCTTTACACAAAGTTAGCTACCATTAGCTGTCGAGTCCACGGCCCAGATCATAGCCTCACAATAAAGATTCAAAACGGACTCAAGAGTAGCCAAGAACGTTGGGTGAAAATCAAATCCAAGGAAGGATATTTCCAGGCCCTGGGTTACAAAGATAGTGATAACTATGATACTTACGTAGTAAGTGGCCCAATAGAAGAGCCTAGAAATGTCGAAACGGAGCATATGTTTACTGTTGGTCTATCTGATGTTTGCATTGAATATGGTACCCCTGTGGTTTGTCTCGGCATTGCCCAAAAAGAGTTCATTCAATTCAATGGTAAAATTGGAGATGTACGACTATCTGGTTTTGACAAAGAAAATAAGGACAACTTCTGCTATGGCGTTTACTTTGAGGATAAAAGTCTTGACCCTGCTTGGTTCTCTCCATTGGGTCTTCGAATTCTATTTCAGTTGCCTGATACTGATAGCGAGTCCTTTATTGTACCGATAATAAGCTGAGTATTAATGAGCTGAATATTATAAGTAGCAATATAGGTACTGATAATAGCATCTATTCAACTCCCTCCAACCATTACAAAGACAATGATATGCAGCTTTGTGTCATGGCCACCACCAAGGATACCGTATTTTTTTTTTTACTAGTAACTTTTTTATTTTTTTCTCCCCTGCTTTGTGCTTGTCTTCTTCGTGTATTATGGAAGAACTGAGACTCCTATTCCTCGGCTTTGGCTCGGCCAATAGAGCTTTAGCTCGTATGTTATTGGATAAATCGGAGGTAGGATCGCAGCAGAAGTACTTGAGGATTGGGTAAGTATAATATGATTTTTGTGAAAAATGATATGATATATCTTATGTTCTAAAATGATGTATATACACTTGATAATATAGAAACAGATTAGTACCATGGAGAGTAGTTGCAATACTAACAAGAAATCATGGAAGAGTAATTGCAAACGTGGATAATGCAAACTATGAAAATGAAATTGATCTAGAACTAGCACTGCAAAAAGCCGAAGGAGGAGAAAGTATTAATCAAACGATAGTAGTACCAAAACAACCGCCTCGATTATTTCGTAGGGGTAGTAGTGATATATCAGAAACGACATATGAAGATGATGAAGTGATAGATTTAGTTACCATGCTGTGTCAATCTAAAGCAGCCAACATTATGGTAGAAGCTATCAATAGTAATCCCAGAAAAGATGGCGAGCCGGTCATATCTATCATAAAAGAGGCATTGAAAGGAGGTATGCATGTAGTATCAGCTAACAAGACTCCATTGGCACATTGTGATGATATTAATTTTCAAGAGGTATACTGGGAATTACAAGAATTGGCAGCTCAAAACAGTGTCAAGTACTTGCATGAATCAGCAGGAAAGTTCATAGTTTGCCTTTATTTAATTGTTTTTGTAACAGCATGTACTAATATATGTTACTATCATCTCTTTCCACATCCAGTTATGGACGGAGTGCCCATCTTTAGCCTATGGAAGTATACAATGCCTCATGCAAAACTGACATCTATTAGAGGTTGCCTAAACTCAACAACAACAATGATAATAACAAGAATGGAGGGAAATCTAGAAGGCGTTGGCGGTTCGTCATTTCAGGTAGCTCTTGATATATGTAAAGAAATGGGTATAGTTGAAGCGGACGAGTCGCTTGATATAGATGGATATGATGCGGCTGTGAAGTTAAGAGCTCTTCTTGTTGTACTTTCGTCCTCTGATGAAGCAAATAGAGTTATATTACCGACCATGGATGAGATACCGAAGGAATCAATACGAAGTCTGAAAAGAGAAGACATCAAAGAAGCATATGCAAACGGCAAAAAGAAGTACCGGCTTGTTGCAACAGCCAACCTGATAGAAGAGGAGTCTAATTCAAATGATACACCAACAAAACGCTGGGAAGCAGCGGTTAGATTGCAGCTCATAGAACCCTCCGATCCTCTTTACAACTTGACGGGTGCCGACGCCTCTGTTCAGCTATCCACCGATGTATTAGGGCCTGTGACAGTAGTATCAACAAATCCAACATTGAAAGACACAGCGTATGGTTTGTTTTCGGATATCATTCGTGTTGCAGCTGAGGCAAAATAAGCATAGATTAAGAATAGGTTTAGAATAGGATAGGAAATCTTTCACTTTTAATTAGAATCACTCCTTCCAACATCATACTTCTATTCTACATAACAACTTTTATGAAAGCTGATCAATCAATGAACTTCTCATATTTGTAACAATATTGCTCTGCTGTCCCTTGACTCCAACTCCACCAGATCCACTCAACCTAAAGATATTCTCAATAACACTAATCTCTGTACTTGTTGTATCTAAACCAACAAATGCAGACCAATCATTAACAATCAGTCCACCACCCAATACATCTGAACCGCGGTTACAAGTACCAGCCACTAACGGCACCTGCAGTAATGATGATAATTCCTCAATATCCTCAACAGTTGTCCTCGGATGTACAATTCCCCCCTGATTACTAAACTTACAATAACTCCCAACTAATGCCTGTCCACCAACAATTTGCCGGAATACCTCCACACCCAATACATCACTAATAACATCTTCAGTCTCACGATCAATATCAGGATGTACTAACGCTACATGATCATTACAGGCAATTATATTCCCAAGTGCTGATAATCGTTCTTCGACACGTTGCACTACCACACTATCAGGCAGTGAATTACGCAAATGTGTTAATTCTTGATCAGTTGCTGTATTTGGTACTAATAATCCACGTCTATTACCCACTGTGGTCCGACCGACGAATCTGCATCCCGCAATTGTGGCATGTATGACTGGTATATGTGTTGATAATTCAGATTCAAATACTGAGTAGAAATTTTCGGATCGATTAATACCTGTTAGACAATACCCATTTGTTAAGGCGGCAAAGACACCGATTTCATTCGAGTTTTCAAATCCTACACGAGTTGCCATTCTTTGTTGTATATTGTTTGTCTATTGTTTGATATACTGAATAAAGGATTGATGTTGATGTGATGATTAAAGAAAACTTGTGTTGTTGGATACCTAATTTGTAAGATACCCAAATGATTTGATATCGACGACTACTACTCCCCCCCGACGAATATAAACTACACTACTATATGATATATCTGATTAGTTCTTTTGCGTCTAGAGAGTGATAAATAAATGATAAGCACGGCTGCCGCTGATAAAATATAAGTTGCATGCCAAGATTTTATTTTATTGGTAGAGAGAAATAAAGAAGTTTAGCGACTAAACCGTCACCATGAGACTCTTGATGACTTTTATGATTGTTTGGCCATGTTCGCCACTATGATAAGACCAAATACAAATAGTATATTGATATGATGATAATGAGTGAGGAGTGTTGGTGGTAGTGATAATGTGGGGGTTTGACGGTACTACTACCAGCACGCCGCCGTACTTATTAATCTGACCATACTACAATAGCAAAATGCAGCTCCTCTCTCCATAATAGTGACAATGTAATAATGAAAGTTACGTGAGCTGCAGTTTACTATTATCATAAACAATGTTTTAAAGATATGCAGTGAAAGTAATGTATGAGGTAGCAGTGATTGGAGGAGGGATAGTTAATACCATCCATTTTAGAAAAAAAATATTGGTCAGTAAATCATATAGAATCAGAGCTCTGTATGACGTTTAGAGAAAGACCATCTTCAATATAGGCACAACAAACATTCAATCAATATAAGTCCTAGGTTATTCTATTTTCAATTAAGTTCATTCCAGCCAGCCATCCATTAATCACCGCTGTCAAACACCTAAATTGTGCGGTTAGTTACCTATCAAATACAAGTTATTCTTTGGCTCGGGAATATAGTATAATCAAATGCCTTCATCAGCATTATTAAAGCGATTGGCATGCTTATGCTGGTGGTGGTTACCAGTGCCGCCGTGGTTCTTGACGTTTTCTATCTCTCGGTGATCACTATGAGGATCTCCATATTCCTTTGCGAAGTCTTGAGCTTGGGTTCTGTTTCTGCTCCTTCGATATCCCATCGGGGTTACACAAGTGATGTATCGGAACTTTGTGCATTCGTGCCATTCTAATAATGATGATGGGAAAAGATACAGTTAGTAAAAGTTAGCAAGTGAAGATCGATATCAGTACAAACAACATCTATAGAAGAAGAGCACATCACTTGCCAGGATTGCTTGTAGGGTATATGAATTGGTCATAATAATGTTAATGTTGTTAGACGGTTCAACAACAACAAAACATACAACACATTATCTTACCAAACGGCATGATTACCAATAGTCATGGTTAGTTCGTCTGCTTCGGTCATGGCATACGCTTTAGCTTCGACATATCCTTGCTGACGGCAGAATTCATCAGCCGCATCATCCCCACAGCCTTCCTCAAAGTTGTAACATCCATCAAGTGCATACTCATGCATCGCTGGATTGGAATAAACCTGTTCCAACACACTACAAGCGATGAATTCAAACGCAATGCAGACATTATCTTCTGGGGTACAGGTACTATGCTCATCCATAGTGAGTGTTACTTGGTCGTATACCCTCCTCTTGGCATAGTCCACGGCGGGGCCGAAGTTCTTCTCATAACAGTACAAGTCGGCAGCCTTTTGACCGCAGTCCTTTGGATTGAATTCAAGGCAATAGTCAACGAGCTTTTCATGATGTGTAGGAGATGAGAACATAATGAAATCCTCGGTATTAACACTGTCATTCATTGCCATGTTACGCCATGTAAAGTCGGAGGGGCCTTTAACTGCCCGCTCCTGTTGTTCGGTCATAGTTTTGGGTTGACTACAATCACATAAGATCTTGCCGCATCTGATATTGATGAGTTATAATGAAACAAATGAGCGGTAGAGGAAGCAAATACAATTGAATGAGGTCAAACTATATCTATACTCGCCTACAGTATCGGACTTTATGCCCTTTTTGATGAGGCCTCTTCTTGATTGTAGCAGATGCGGTGTCTAATGGGAATGACAATGGCGTCGGTTCCCTGAGATTCCTGCCTGGTATGTGATAATAGAGATTATAAGAGATGAGACTTTTGCAATTGAACAAGTAAGAGCCGAGGCATGTCTACTAACCTTCACAATACGCGGTGGCAGTAACACCCAGAATGATGTAAGTGAGCTTCATTTACTTCTGTGTATTTGTAATTCAATCTTCTTATTCTCTAACTATCAATAGCTTTTTTTGTATTATAATGCTTTTATGAGAAGATCAAGCATGTATGATAGGGTGATCATGGATTGGTCAGTGATCACGGTACGGGCTTCTCTTAATAGCAATTCGCATTTACTTGGTCTTGCTTGGATTTCGATAGATAGTAGCCTTTATGCAGTATATAGTGAGATATGCAGTGTTCTTCTTGGGGAGGCTAGGTATACAGGCTTCTGTTCAATACTTGAACACATTTAAGAGACAGAGAACAGCGGCATGGGATTGTGTCAACAAACACACAAATCATCTTCATATAGTGGTCTCATAATAAAGACAAAACAAACAAATCAAACAAATCAATAGAAGCAAATCAACAACGAATTCAATGATTATAAAGTATACTATTCTTGCCACTGTTGTGGCACTCTGCACTACCGAGGCAAAGTTTCTTAGGCAGGCCGAAGAGCACCGCTTGCTTCGTCCGGAATGTGATCCAACTCCTAGCTGTGTCAGTAATGTGTGCGAGCCATATTGCGGTGATATATGCACATTCCCAAATTGCAAGGAAGACTGTCCTGGGAAATATGTTCTAAATAAAGTAGAGGAACCGTTTTCAGCGCATCGATTGCATGCTCAACAAGTATATGGTGGGGACCTTGTAATGGTTCAAAGTGAGGATAAGATGAAATGTTTGGATAACATGATGAGGTCGCAGAATAATGGCGATAATAATGGGTATTGGCTGGGAGGAACAGGCACAGCAGGGAAGTATTCTTGGCTAAACGGCGATAGTATCTCATACCAACATTGGGTGCCTGGCCAACCGGACTGCTACCCCTACCATGGCAATTGCAATCGCAAGGAATGCATGTGGGTGTGGTATGATGGTTTATGGGATGATACAATTTGTGACAATAAAAAGATGGGCTTGTATGAAATTTCCGAACAGCCTACCATCCCAACACCTGGAGACGACTCTAACCCGAACCCATCTCATGGTCAGCCAATGGATGTAGTTTTTGCAATTGATATTAGCAACAGCATGTGTAGAAAAGATTTGGCTGGTTTGACCTGGCTAGACAAGACTAAGGATGCGGTTAATGAGTTTCTGGATACAATGGATACAGAAGCATCGAGTTCAAGCATGGCTGGATACGTTGGGTGGGAATATTTAAGTTTCCGTTTTAAGATTAAGGTTCTTTCGGAAGATATCCATGACATAAAGGAAGGTGTGTCTGGGCTGTATTGCCATAACGAAGGCTCTAAAAGCTATGCAGCGGGTATGAATACAGCTCTTCGGGTCTTTGACAGCAGTACTAGACCAGATTCAGACCCCTCTTCCAAGGCAATCATCTTTATCACAGATAATACGCGAGGGGATACTTTTACTCCTTGCGGAGGAGGAGATGTCAGTAGAGGAGTTGTCATTTATACCGTTGGGTATGAAACTAGTGAGGAACAAGGAGATTGGCTTGCACGACAAGCTGCGTGTAACGGAGGGTTCTTCCGACGTAGTGATGGGACCAGCATCACAACTGCAAAAATCTTTAGGGAGATATTCGATGCGATCAACAATAATTAGCGTCATCTAGATATTAAACTGATTGCAAATAGGAAGCCCTTCTTCTGTATTGTAATGAGCTCAAGCGGAGGATGTTGGAATGGAGTGTTTGCAATGAGCTCAAGCCAAAGAGGTTATAGATCAATAGGATAAGATAAGTTAGTACAGATACATTGGGTATATTATAGTCTGTTTGATATATTTGAGTTTGAACCTTGTAGAGATTGGACAGGTCAAGATGTAGACAAGAAAATAATGTGATCCGGTCTAATTTACAATATAAGAATCCTATGTTATTCTAGACTCCTTTCTCTGCTTGTACGGTAATGACGAATCCTAACGCTATGAGTTCATTGCAGGGCTCTTTAATCTGCTATGTGGGGAGTCTCACCCCAATGGGTATAAATATCTTGTAAAAGATGATAAAGATCGAAGGAAGGAGTCAGATTCTTCCTCGGGTTGGCTAATAACAGTATCTGTAAACATCATTCCATGTACAACGCCAATCCTGTTCACACCTCTTCCTATTTGAGTAGTTACATTCAGGTGGTATCTGTTTGTTTATTCGATAACACGGAGGGTATTGGAACTTGTTCCATGCACAGCCGTTGTTGCGTTCCCTACGGCACTGTCTCCTGTTTAGATGTGTACACCTGATGTTTGGGCCTATATGATTAGAAGATATGAGAACTCGAACAACAGAAAAGACATATCGAATGAATACATATCTCTAGTATCTCGGGAAACATACTCACCGGCAGCCACTGTGGCAAGAATACAATATAGAACGATGGCCTTCATTATCTTTCTACTCTCTTGGTACTCTGTTAGTTGTCTTTGTGTAGTTATTCTTACTAGTACTTATTGTTTGTTGTTCTCTTTGATATCAGTTTGTGTTTTTATGAGAGCAGATGTTGTCGTGCAAGTTCATATTCCCAGATCAGGACCTGAAGTAGGATTCTCGTGTGGTCGTGACACTGGTCCCAAAATGTGAGCTATCCAAGATGCAAGAAAGCTCTTGTCACAGTGGCATCCATACGCTGTTCTGAGAAGGGAAGTGGTACTTCAATCCATATGGTACTCAATAGGTAGTTCTGAATAGAAGTAGTACATCAATCTCTATCTGGGCGACCCAACACCATGTGTTCTCTTGTAATAGTCGATACCAGTTCAGGGCAAGCTGGATCTATCACTTCCTCTTTATACCTGGCTAAGAGAAGTAAATCTCCCTTTTCAACAAAGAGGTAGGGCGGTGGACCATTCTTCCAATACCCCCAAATTAGATTCACAACGCCCTCTGGAAGTGATATACCACTCGATGTAGACAGCTTGCTTATCCATGAACCTCGATATGCTCCCATCGTTTCTAAAACGTTCATCCTCTGAGATTCATCATTCGAATCAAATTGATAAGGTGGATTTAAATACCCATACTTGTAATGAGAACCACATTCTAAACCATAATTGCATGTCTTTGATAATGATATGAATTTCTGTTTCTCGCCTCGACAGAAGGCCATATTCTCTTTGGCCAGAAAAAGAGTCACACTATCCAGTGAATCATCTCTACCTTCAGCTACAGCAGTACTATTGTCCCTCTCAGTGGTATTTGGATTGGTAATCAAGCCAAAATCGCATCCGGATTCATACCAACTTGCTTCTTCATATACATCGTTAAGAACAAAGCTGTTCTCATTAAAGTGAAGGAAAGTATACTGCAACAAGTTGTCAGCTACTGATACCTCCTCTATATCACTTTCTTCGTCAACTTCGCTTTCGTCCGATAAACTTTGATCTTCGTTATTATCCTGTTCAATACCGCCATTATCTTCTACCTCGTTATCATTAATGCTACTTGATTCACCTTCCTCCTCCTCTGATTCTTCCTCAGCATCTGTGCCATTGTAACTTCCTTCATCTGAATACTCCTCCTCATCTGAATCATCTGAATACCCCTCCTCGTCTGAATCTGAACAATAATCTTCAGCCGTTGGCAGGAAAAGCAAATACCCTTCAAGGCACCTTGGATTACTTTCACTACTTCCAATAATTATCAATCCTCTTTTATGATTATTTTCCTCCCTTGTTGAAGATACATCCCATCCCTGCAATTGTCCCCAATCACATGTTTCATTATGATATACTACATTATATGTACCGGCTAACCTTTGTTTGTTATAATCTCTCTCGACATCAAATGGAATCTCATCAAACAAATATGAATAACGCAGCATTTCATCAGATATGTCTTTAAACATGGGATAATTTTCATGCCTTGCTCTATTGATCTCGGTAGATGTTAACTTTACCAACGGAGATGATAGCAACTTTTCCATTGTTTCTGGTGTCATGGAAGATGGTGGAGTAGATCTAAATGTACTAAGCTGTAGACTTTCGAGCTTATCTGCAAGTTTCAATCTCTCTAAAGCATATTGTTCAGGTTCAATTTCGGTCATCCGTCGAATGGATGGTCGCATTCTATTCTGTGAGCCTTCAAGAGACATATAGGCGCGGATTCTCTCCAACCTTTGACTTGATGTTTCATCATCGGGGATGTCCACTGGTGGTACTTCTGGTACTTCAGCGTTGTTCATATCATCCTCCTCATTGTTGTCAGCGTTTTGATTGTTTCGACGATCAAATTCTGCAAACGCGTTTCTCAACTCCTCATTTACATCGGCATACATGTTGTTCGGATCCTCATCGTCTACTTCAGCGTTGTTCATCTTATCTTTCTTAATATATGTAGTGTAGTTTTGATATACGATATTGAATTTAGAAGTTAAAAGGAAAACTCTTTGTTGCCTTGGTACATATAGGTACCTATTGCAAATCAACTATCAATATAATATCACGAACTGTACCACAAGAAAACCACTGATGGAAAGGGAGTTAAGCACTGATTTAACTACTGTATTGGCAGCATACAATACTACAATTATATGTCTACCAAACCAATCATATCACCATATCAATTCAACTAAAATAACACAAACTGCCGTGCCCGCCGCCCGCCGGCCAAAGCCCGCCGCCCTGCTTGAAAACTGAAAAAGATAGTAGTTTGTAGTATCATGCCTCTGATAGAGTAAAGTATCACATAGTGCAGTAGAATATCTAGAGTGCTGTGTGGGGATATACTGGCGGCGTTATAATATTCAATATTCAACAAAATATAAAGTTGGCATTAATTTTGATACAAAAAGTACAAAGTTATACTTAATATAACAATTGGTATATATAATATACATACAACATTTCGTACACAGAGAGTTTTACTCTTAGATAAGTAAAGTTTTGATTGGTAGCAGTGACTGCATCGGTTTGTAATATAGTATACAACCAGATACAACACAATCTTGTTGAGAATATGGAATCGACGACTATAGATATATGTGCTGCATGTGGCAAGGAAGGCGGTCATAATTTAAAGGCGTGTACAGCATGTTTTATGGTTAAATATTGCAATCGTGACTGTCAGATATCTCACCGTAAGCAGCATAAAAAGGAATGTAAAAAACGAGCTGCCGAGATTTATGATGAAAAGTTGTTCAAGGAGGTAGAGCCTGACGAGTGTCCAATATGTATGTTATCTCTGCCAAGTGCGGATGAAACAACTTTCAAGTCTTGCTGTGGAAAACGTATATGTCACGGTTGCATTTATGCAATTGAAATGAGTGACGGGAAAGATTTATGTGCATTCTGTAGGACACCGCCGATAGTTTCAGAAGAAGAGGAAATCCAGAGAGTAAACAAACTTGTGGATAAAGGAAATGCTGAAGCATATTTTTTACTTGCAGGGTATTATACCCGCGGATACCAAGGTTTGCAGCAAAATGATCGAAAGGCTTTTGAGTTAATGAGAAAAGCAGGGGAGCTTGGTTGTGCTCAGGCATGTGCGAATGTGGCTATATTTTATAGACAGGGAATAGGAGTGGCGATTGATGAGGAGAAAGCTATGCATTACTCTAGGCTTGCAGCTATGGCTGGGAACATATATGCAAGGTATAACCTCGGTTGTCTTGAAGGTCAGGCTGGCAATACGGATAGAGCATTCAAGCACTATATCATTGCGGCAAGAGCTGGACATGACAAATCTTTAAATGTGGTGAAGGAAGGGTTTATAAGAGGGTTCGTTACAAAGGATGAATATGCAAATACTTTACGTGCCTATCAAAAACGGCAAGATGAGATGAATAGTGATGAGAGAGACAAAGCTGCACTTCTAAGGAGGACTGGCGAGTGGCACCTAACTACCTAATATTTTGCCCGCGGCAGTAGGTATGTTTACTAGAGGTGTAGCGTCGTTTCATTATTTTACTTTCTAAGTCGGCAATGCTTATCAAATCAATAAGACGTATCCCAAGTTAAAAAAACAAGACAGTGTAAATTCATCAGATAGATATCAAAACAAGAGGCAAGACATGATCTATCTTGATGAATGCAATGCAGTGGGCCGATGAGGGATACGTTAGTAGTGGACGCAATATCAAAAACATTTTCTTGGGGCGGTACAATCATATCAAACGCCTCCTTTTCTGGCAAGTTTTTTAAGAAGCTTGTTACGCTTGCGACGGTTGTGTTTGTGCTGGCGGTGGTTATTGGCTCCTTCGTGGTTCTTGATGATTCCTATATCTCTGTGATCACTATGAGGATTTCCATACTCTGCCATTTTCGTTACCTTCTTATCCTGCCTCGAACCTGTTGGGGTTACGCAAGTAATGTATCGGAACTTGGTGCACTCGTGCCATTCTATTGAGAAGGTATACAACATATAAAAGCGATCAACATGTGAGGGCCAATAGTATCAACATCATCACAAACAACATATAAGAATAACAGTCTAGTACTTACCAGGGTTGCTAGTACATGGGTATATGAATTGGACATAAGATATGTTAACGGAATACAAATTCAACAACAAAACATATCATACAACACATCTTACCAAACGGCATGATTACCAATAGTCATGGTCAATTCATTAGCTTCTGTCATGCCATACCCTTTGGCTTCGATATATCCTTGCTGACGGCAGAATTCATCGGCCGCATCATCCCCACAGCCTTCCCCAAAGTTTAAACATCCATCAAGTGCATACTCATGCATCGCTGGATTATAGTAAGTCTGTTCTAGTACTGCACAAGCGATGAATTCGAATGCAACACAGACATTATCTTCTGGGGTACAGGTACTATGCTCATCCATGGTGAGTGTTACTTGGTCGTAAACTCTCCTCTTGGCATAGTCCACAGCGGGGCCAAAATTCTTCTCGTAACAGTACAAGTCTGCAGCCAGCTCACCACAATCTTCGGGGTTGAATTCAAGGCAATAGTCGACGAGTTTTCCGTGGTGTGTAGGAGAAGAGAACATAATGAAGTCTTCGGTATCATCATTATCATTCATGGCCATGTTACGCCATGTAAAGTCGGAAGGGCCTCTCACTGCCCGCGCCTCATCATCGGTAAGGGACTTGGGTTGGGAGATATCACAAATGCCGTTCTTGCCGCATCTGACAAGGTTGAGGTATAATGGGATATGAGAAGGACATGAAGCAAATATAGAAGATGAGGTCAAATCAAAGAGTCTACTCACATGACGTACTCGACTTGGGTTGTCTTGACTGTAGCCGAGGTTGCATCTAAAGGGAACTTGTTTGCAGTTAGATGCCTAAGATTCTTGCCTAATATAGACAAGTATGAGAGTCAATAGTGAGGCTGAGCAATTGAACAAGTAAGAGTCCAGGCATGTCTACTAACCTTCACAATATGCGGTGGCAGTAACACCAAGTAGTCCCAAGATATAAGTGAGTTTCATTTGCTTCTGTTTATTTGTATTTCAATCTTCTTATTCTCAACTATTATTGTTTGCTTTTTGTATGTGTGCGTAAATCTTTTTATGAGATAGTCAACCATGTATGTGTTGACTACAATCACGGTTGCGGCTTCTCTTTATAGCAATTCTCATCTGTTTGATCTTGCTGGGATTTCCTTTATTGGGATGAAGATTCATCTAGTACATCCGAGAGGATCAGAGATCGCTGTGTCGGTATGGAGACCACATGCTTCAATATTAGTGTTCTCGTACAGAGGAAACACACAACACAAAAAGAAAGAGAACACTGCGGTGTATGGGACACACACTCCATTCGAACATTAAAGAATGAGATGAGAAGGCCAAGACTTTGGTCTTAATGGAAACGATATATAGCAACTTACTGTTCTACTGCTAGCACAGCATCAGATCAATGATACGGTCACACTAGCAGTCACAAACACACACGAAGCCTACCAAACAGAACACTGCTATATGTGATACACACACCTCCATATTGGTCTCATAATAAAAGAAACATAACAAAACAACAACAACAAAAGACGTCAATATCAAATAGAAACCATAAGTCAATCAAGATATAAAAGTACATCAAGAGAATATGTTTAAGACCGTTTTCCTTTGCCCTACCCTTATTGTGTCTGCACTAGCTCGTCTAAATGCCCCCGAGAGGAACCTTGGGTGGTGGCCGTGGGGCTCTTCTGATCCCTACTGTGCTGTAATCACTGATTCAACAGGGACTTCAAAGATTTCGTGGCGTGTGTTCGTTGAGGACGATGATCCAGAGGTTCAGGATCTCCATGAAGAAACAATCAAGGTTATGCATGCTGACAAATACCCATATTTCCAAGAGGGAGAAACAAAGATTCCTCTGGTCAAGGGTGCAGATTATTGCCTCCGTACATACAAAGGAGACTCCCCCGCATATGGAAGTGGGCGTACTCAAGTCAAGGTATCATGCTTTGATGAAGATGGGAACGAGACCTTTCTGGCTATTATACAAATGAGTGATCCAGGTCAGGATGTCAAATGCTTCCGTGCGTAGATCGAAAGGATGACCACTAAGAAAGATAGCTAATAGGTAGTGATGATTCCTATGGCGTGTTTGAGGAAAATTGTTCGACATAGATGTTTGTTTGCCTTGTTTTTGCCTTTGAGCTCCAAAAATTGTCGAACTTGTTTGCTAGGATAATATAAATGAATACTAGAAGATACGTCCACATACATGTATCTCTATGGGTTTAACATTTATCTTCTAAACAAACATTTTCTAAATAGCAGTTGTTCCCGTTCCAGTTCCTCGAGCCAATATCAACCTTCTAGTTGGATTCTTACTCCGACTACTCAAAAATGTTGATATTTGATGTGCCGACATACCTCTACAATCGATCTCATCTACATTTAACAATAAGTCACCAACACGTACCTTGCCATGTAATGCACTCGTCTCCTTAATAGCGTATACTATTGGCAGATCCATGCGTGGATTGTCTAGTACAATCCCTAACATACCCGCGGGTGCTTCTACTGATATACGTTCGAAGCTTGCGTCTTCTTCGGTCTTGTTACCCTCGGGGGTATCGTATATGTCCTCGAGAGTTGGATCGTCACTGAACATCATGCGATTACTACCGATGGTTGAGCCGCCGAATCGACTACTTATGATCGAATCTATACCGGTGGGTATTCTCTTCCCTCCGGCTCCGTAGTATTCTTGCTGTTCAGATCGTACAGTGCTGTGTTGTAAATGTAAGTGGGTAGACAGTGGAAGAGATGGATGATGAGTAAACAGACGGGTATATCTAGGGCACAATCAAACAGGTCAAATTACAGCGAAGAGGACATACCTTTCTCCAACAGTATTATCAGCGTCCACAACAGCAACGGCATCCCCCATATACGGATCACCTAACGTACTAACATCATCAAACCCATCTCTATCACGCGTTGCCTCAATCGTACCAAAGTAACTTTCCGCTTCTGGTAAACTAATAGCACCTGTTTCATTCTCACCAGGACTTGGTTGAGTACTTTCTATTTCTCCCTGGGAGCCTGGAACTGTGGGTTGCTTGTTAATGCCAGAAGAGTCTTGTGTTGTATGACTATCCTTCCCTTCTTGTTGCTGATTACGTCTTTTATTGTAATATACACCAATCACAATGAAGACTATGAGAAGTACACCACCAACTACTCCCGCTACTATTGGTACTACCGAATTCTTTTCACTTTCAGTACCATTGTCAACGGCATTATCTGGATCCGTCGGATCAACTGGAGGTGGTTCTGTACTTTCTTCACCAGGTTTTGCTTGAACAAACGTACCATCCACACTTAATAACATATTACTAACATCTGTAAAGTAATCCGGAGCACCAGCCTCCTGTAACTTCTTAATATACTCCTGACGTTCATCTACCGTATCAAATCCTGAACTAACCAATGTTTTTATGTCATACTCGTATGTACCACTTTGTGGGAAGACGATTGTTGTTTGAAATTGTATATCTAATGAATCTGTTAGTGGATCTTCTTGTAACTTTCTTCGTATATTCATTCTGCCTCCTGGTTCTACTAAATTTTGTTGAATTATATCAACATCAACATGTACCCAACCCTCTTGATTACCAGTTAATTCAACTACCTCATCGGTAATCCACTGTTCGGTAACATCTGTCCATATAATTTTTGAAATATCATCTAATATATCGGAATATAATAATACCATTGTTGATCTAATAGTTTGATTATATTCACTTGATATTGGTTTTAGTGTTGGACTTATTGTTGGTGTATTTGGTGGTGGTATGTTAATTGTGACATCTATAATTGGTGCTGGAGTAGGTGAATTAGTTTCTCGTACTTTATTATTAGTGGGTGATAATGTCTTTTCAGTGCCTCCACTCTGACTTGAATCATCAATAGTTGGCACAGGAGTTGTTGTTATACTGGGAGTTGTTGGCACTGGCTGACCTTGATTTGTATTATCACTCGGGACATTGGGAACTGGTAGCAGTGGTGGTGGTGAAAAATCCCATTTAATTGTTGGCCGTGGAGTTGGTGGTGGTTGTATATTTAATGGAGGTGGTGTTACTATTTCATTTGTTGGTTTGAGAGTAGTTGGTGCCTATAAGATTTTCATGTGTAGAGATTATGAACATATGTCAGTGCATCAAAACAAATCGAATACACAACTTGCCAAACAATACAACAAAACAGCACATAAAAACTAAACAATATAAACAACACATAACATATACTCACATCACTAATCATCCTAGTAGGGACATTACTACCCTCATAATTATCAAAGAAACAATCCTCACTTGAACTTGGATAGGATACTATATAATATCGTGTCCGATCAGCACAACCAACATCATCACCATATTGCACCGTATAACCAAAGTAATAGGTACCATATTCACCAAAGGTATGTGCATCAGCTACCTGAACTCCTTGATCGGTAACATATGTTTTAGAACCCAAGTTGTTATCTAAACCTTGCCAATGGAAAATAATTGTTGCGTCGTAGTTGGTATCATCGTGATTTGTTACTGTTAGTGTTAGCCGCTGTGTTGCTGATATACCACGTGTGTTACATGTGTATGCTATTGACGTTGAACAACTTGCGGAGTATACTGTTGTTATACTTTGTAACAGTATTGTTAGTATGGAGAGGTGCACCAGTGTTGTAAACATATTTTGATAGGTTTTTATTGCAATGAAACTCAGATCTGCGATTAACATTTAACGCCGTAAACTACTCCACAATCATTATTCTATTATCTTCTACAATCTGTGTCTATACTGATAGCAGTGAACAACACATTATTGGTTTGATATCGGCGTTATCGATGTGTGAGTTCGAAAAAATCTCCTCTCTTGCCAAATTGCAGGTCTTGGTCTTGCTCAAAGGACTCCTCCCTCATCCTTCACCCTCAAGCTCCCAATGGCATATACGTATGAGCATCATCATCTATAAAATGTAAATACACATTGACAGCATCTGAGTAGTGCTCTCCATCATGATTTTACAGCCCCATGTAGGCAGGTTTCATGCCTCAGATCTCGATTTTCTGCTGACAATCAGGCAATGTTTGGCCATCAAGTGGGGGTATGGCATCATGTAGGTGCTGCAATAGTGGTTGTTTGGCATTATATAGGTGTATAACAAGTTGATGAACACCCCCAGTATGATTGTAAGTCCCTCCACCATACTTTTACAG
>Ga0214478_100425_pt1 | contig 24933 bp, 23 predicted proteins | sample M1_20Mar14CPVII9_2_FD_178001 | JGI IMG/M metagenome (GOLD analysis project Ga0214478, IMG submission 178001) | Marine eukaryotic communities from Monterey Bay, California, United States - M1_20Mar14CPVII9sort6BwellD7 | ecosystem: Environmental > Aquatic > Marine > Unclassified | place: USA...
CCTTGTGGTCAGCTGATAGCAGACGTACACAATGCCTTCGATGTATTTGCAAGTCAGGTTACCTACCCCCAACGTAGTGCTGTAAAAAGGAAGAGAACAGAGACAAGTGATAGATAGTGAGCCGGTAGCCCGTGAGCAGTGATCTATCTCCTAAACCCCTAGAGATCGATGTTGAGTGTGGCGCAGCAGCTGCAAGTCGGGGAGTTCTAGTTCATCAGAGTGGTTTAGGGGAGACTTGAATATGCCGCTTCTCTTATCAAAGCACAGTCATCTTCTCTCGATTTGTAGTAGTTTTGCTTATCAACTCAATATTAGTAGCAACAATCAAGGCCATAGAAGCACGAACTAAATACATCAAGTTTCTAGTTAATGAATCATACACTGCACAAACATTTAATGTAATTAACTTAGTAGAATAATTGATTCAGCTCAGGGATTGCTGCATGCTATGTTGTACTTTATCACAGCCTCGCCACAACCAAGAAATGTCAAATATAAAGAGATTATCCCATTTGAGAGACTAACAAAGATTTGTGTAATGTCACGTCCTCTACCATGGCTTAATCTTCTCGTTCATTTACCCTAATCTGAGGACTGTTGGAATGTAAGATGGCAGAAGTTGGGGTGTAATGTTGAACTTGCTGTATTCCAATACCTTCTTTAGGTCGTGGTATGATATAGTACAGTATGTGTCGAGCAGGGTGAAGTAAATTGTAAAGAGGTTGCCGCGATAGTTTGTGATAAAGCCTCTCTGAGTTTCTGATGTTGAGTTTACCCAGTGGCCAGGAACGATCACATCCGATCCAATTATTGAATCTAACCATTCAGGTTCAACGCACCCTTCAGTCCAAACACCCAATGTCTCGTCCTCGCCCTTATCTCTCACCAATGCATTCCAGTCGACAGCAATTCCTGACCGCCAACACTTCGGATATACAATTACCTTAAATGAGTTCGGGGGTTTACTCGTATCCTTACGGGCAATCTCGACAGCCTGGCTCCTCTTTTTCCCCACGCTATCTTGATTCATGTCACAACCGCTCTTCCTCTTTTTCGACACATCGACTTTGTGCTTGGTGGTATTGTGATTCTTCTTGGACTCGTTTACTATTGTCTCTTTCATTATTGTTTTCGATGCACCGCATCCACACTCGATTTTAGAACCGACGTCTAACAATGGCAGTTGGAGGATGATCAGAATCCAATACAAGAGAGTCATATATTTCAATTCGTCTTTGAACAACTCACCCTGCTCTGTTGTATAGATGAGTGCAAATGATACTTTATGTGCTGTCCGTAACGTTATAGTCCGCTCGTGTGACATCACGCTATGCGTTGGAGTGGAGGGGCTGATCACGGAGGGGCTGATCATGTTGAAATTGGCTCTACAAAGTATTGTTGTTAACCCCCTGTTTGGTCTGCCCGATGCAAACAGATCTCATATTATATTGTTGTGCCACTTCCTTGGTACCTGAACATCACATCATTTCCTATACAGCCTGTGCTTTGATACTGTATACCCCGACACATTATATTAACATCGTTTATCATCAACTCATAAATTTTTGACATCATGCACGAAGGTTGTAATCTACAGAGAGAACAGTACATTGAAGATCAGCAGAGTAAATTGGTGGTCAGTGTCTTTACACAAGCATTGTTTGATCGATATAATTTACCAACAGACTCGCTCGATTCCCTTGTTGATATTGTCATGTCTTGTGTAGACCATGATTCATCCGCTGCGGAACTAGAATCTTTAGCAAACCATCACATTAGCGATATTATCAGCCTTAATGAATATAGCAACACTAAATATAACAAATTCATGGAATTTGCTTGGGGTAAAGGATTCACGGTCCCTTTGGAGCAAAGTATTGATGATTATCTAATGGCGTTGGAGGAGTTTGGGGAGTTCCACCTTCAAACAAGTGCGCATTTTATTTTTTACAGTCAGGATATTTGGCACAATGATGATTTCGATCGTGTTATGGAAGAAGAATTAAAGACTATTGATGGTCTATTGCAATAATTGGAGTTTACAAATCTTTATTTGGAGGGTGTTATTCCACCTAGAGAGAGAGAGAGAGTGATACACAGGATATAATTTGAGGTAAAAAAAAATCCTTTGGTACGATATCTCTTGCGTATGGTATCTATTCTTAATTAGCTTCCCGTCGCTTCTTTATGTATTTCCTCTGTTGAATGTACCTATACTGCTTACTCCTACAAACCTTATGATGTCTTGAACCCCAAGGCAGCGAATACCCCCAAAGTGAGACTTTAGAGAGTAATTAAACAAGATGAGGTATCACTAGTAATAATAATAATATAATAATGGTGGAATACTATATTAAATTGGGACAGAAACGACGAGCGAAGAAGAAGGCGGCAGCAAGTGTCCGATGGTGGGGTATAAAGGGTAGAATTATTGTGGATAAGAGGATTTACGATATCATTGTATTTCTGGTAATTGGTGTTATTCTACATATTTACTTGCCGTTGGTAGCATGTATTTATATTATCATCTGCTTGATGATGTAGGACACGAGTTTAAAATGGATATTCGTTCCATCCGTTGAGTGATTTAGGGCTCATCATACGGCTGCGGGCTGATCGGATCTTTGTGTTGCCATCATGCCGTCACATAGAGTTGCCACAACACTAGTACTATATAACATTATATGTACCAAATATGATATTGAACATCTTACCCGGAGATTCGTTAAAACATGTCGTGGGATATCTGCTCCCTAGAGATGTGTTTAATCTGAGTATGTCTTTCCCAGATGATGTGGAAAAGTATAGACCATTGTTGATCGGATCCCTTCGTGATAACCTTGGTAGGCTTATGAGAAGTGGCCGTGCCAGGTTCAAGAGTTCTGACCCTTTGCAGTCATTTATAGGAATGACAGCTTACTCGCCGAGGGGCTCAATTGTTTTAAGGTATGTTTGTGTATGTTTGGCATTGAAATCCATTTTAATGTTGGTCTAATTCTCATTCATTGATTCCGATCACCTATCTGAAGTGGGAGTTTAATTGTACAGGCTATATTGGGGAAGTCATGGCCGGGATCCGATATCGACATCTTCGTCCACGAGAGTGAGGCACCAAAAATAAGAAAGTGGCTCCTTTATGAGGATCAGGTATTTGCAGGCTGTAGTGCTGGTTATGGTAATGCTACTAACCGTGATGTATTTGATTATAATGTATCACATGTGGAGTATTACACCAATCGGGATGATAGTAAATATAGTTACGCCGATGCAATCGATAGGGGGAGGAGATTCAAAAGGCACCATATATTGCCGTTGTCTGGGTATGTTGAGGTATGTACAAGTGACGGGGAGCCTATGCCTTTCCAATCATTTCTCGATCTCGGGGCAAAGAAAGATATTGTGAATATCGACTTAATTGTGGTCCGGAGTGGGAGGAGTGTGTACGACGCGCTGGACGTATTTGACCTCAATATTTGCAAAAGTCGTTTCGATGGGAGGGAATGGGTCATCCCTCAACCACTCCAGACATTTAAAGGGTGTACAGAACTAACTGGGATTGTCGACAACATTATTGCAAAAACATACCTTGCTGGTATCATCAGTGAATCCCAGAGGGATATAGTATCTATTGTGAATGAGATGGATCTGTATCACTTCAAGCGCCGTTATGGGGCCGGTGATTCAAGTGGGGTGAAAAGCTTAGTTGATAAACTTGTTAGTGTTGGTAATGTGTTTAGCTGTACCATCCAACCCATCGTGGCACGAAGTTTGTCTCCTCATGTTCACTTTGTTTGTCTTGTAACCGACGTAAGGAATCATTTGATCAGGAATGCCTTGGAAAGGGTGAGGGAGATTGGATTGCTTGAGTTACAATCACGTGAGGTTGTGCTTGGTATCAATGAGTGGCTTTCTTCTTCTGACCGACCATTGTTTCTGCACAATTCCATCATCAAATTATGGTTCAAGCGTTTTGATAAGTATCTGAAGAGGGGTGTTTTTATAAAGGATTTGTTGCCTGATAACTGTTCACGTCAAGCGTCATCGGATATGTTAAGGTTTCTGCCTAGTTTTAGTGAGGTTGTAAGAGGTGTAACTTGGCCGGGAGAAGACCAGGCAATTGGTGATTGGTCCGACGTAGCTCCATCAGCTGATGGTGGTCGTGATAGCAGTGACCGTGAAGAAGAGGGGGGCGCTGAAGACGGTGGGGAGGATGACGATGAATAAGGTGAAGATGACACTGAAAGTCGTGAAACCCACGACGTGTATGGGCTGGAACGCCCTCCCTTACTCTGACTAATCTAGGTGAACATGAGAATGGACGGGGAAGAGGGGAGGGGCAGGAAATGGAATTTCGATGATTAACTGTAAATCAACAAGTAACTATTTTATAAGTACTCCACACTATTACTCTGTGGATAGTTTACCCTGACAACATCAAGGCTTAACGGCTGGCAGTTTTCACGGAGATCTGAAGTAGAAAGATTAATAGGTGGTGGTCTTTGACTTAATCTTAACAAGGATGGTTCCTATGATGATGAAACAGACGATGAGGAGCTTAAGCCACCAGAAGTAAAGAGTAATGTGGATGTAAAGACAGAAGAGGAAGATACGGACGATGAAACAGATAACGAGCAGCCACCAGAAGTCGAGAGTAATGCTGTTGTTAAGATTAAGAAGGAGAAGGATGGATCCTATGCTGATGATACAGATGATGGCCAACTTAAGCCACCAGAAGTAAAGTAACATGACTAACACAACACAGACCAACACAAGAACGCTGCTGTTGAAGGTGTAGGGTAAAGAGTAAACGATCAAGGCTAAACACACTTTCGTTACTTTTAGCTTACGTTGTTACTTCTTAGATCACTAGACAACCTCTGGAAATAGAGAATAAATACAAAGAACCCCCCCCCCCCCCCCCGGTATATATGATATTTTACCCCCACGAGTTCGACCTAGACAAAGGCATGGTAACTCAAGATCTCACGTGCAGTGTCGGCATCCCCGAAGAAGCTGACAAGGAGTGGTTCGTTTTTAAACAACTCATCTTTCCCTTTGTCTCCAAACAAAGATAGGAAAAGCATGACAATGTCATCGTTCCGCAACAAGTGGGATAGAGGTTGAAGCTCGGTGTCTGATGGAGTGAGATCACCACCAAACTTGTACACCTGCTTAGCACCAGTGTAACCAGGCTGCTCGGTGAACTTTTCGAATTGCTCGGCAATCTTTTTACCAACAGAGGAGGGGGTATCCTCGTCGGATAACGCAACATTTACGACTGCGTCATAACCCCAGCTGACTCCGGGCTTCCCTGGCATTAGTGTATCATCCTTTGGGTTCTCGGGGTTATAGATACGCCTTTTCACGAAACCAATACAGCCTGCCCACAATTCCGTGAGGTTCATGGCATCACTATTCTCGTTGAAGAATTCGCTATGTTGCTTGAGGTACGAGGTCCCTTTGCCGTCAGGACCCACAGTCCAGGAGACAAAAAAACCATCCGCCAACGTCGCGGTCGTCTGTCATTTTCAGTGAAAAGAAATGTGGTATGAGATCCAGTGGGTGGTCAATACAAGAGAGGATGTATTTAACAATAACAATTGGTATATTATATATAATATACTTACAAACACTTTATTGATACGCCCACCTTGTCCCACTTTGACGGGGCTGCCCTTCAATCGAAATGATAATCCAAAGGAGTTACGGTATGGGTTTGTAACAGTGCTGCTGTTGTTGCTGTTCTTCTTTGTGGTGGGGGTTTTCATCTTAGCAGGCATGTTATTATCAGTAATATGGAGGTGTTTGATAACTGTGTAGCTGTGTATTAGAAATTATGAGATTGATGGAGCAGTATATAAAATTTATGAGCTTGGTGGAGTGAGTTCATACTGATCGACTGTAGAGCCCATGACCATGATACACTTATAGCGTTGAGTATTGGGGCTCATCAGGTGGCTCATCAAGGTGTGGCTCATCAAGGTGAGGCTCATCAGGGTGGCTCACTCATCGTCTCCTACCTTTGATGCGTATATCAAAATTATTATCACGGGGCTGGATAACTGGTATCAGATAAGCCGCCGGTGGAGATAACTACTACAGAGGCGTGAATCCGTACCATCTTCGCCATTGCAGTAGCCAGTAGCAATAAATATTGGTGGAGGGAAAATTATGTACTCCGTTAGTAAAGTACGGTATTTGGGATAACGTATCAGCTGGGTACAGAACATTATAAAGTGTATATATACGTTATTTAGGTATCCACACCGGTCTATTATCACATTTGGCTATAGAACGGAATTTTGAAGTCTGAGATAAGATATATCTGTGTGCCATGAGGGAGATAGGGCGATAATCAGCGGCAGTAAGCATCAAGGATCGACGGAGATATCCCACATATCAGCAATTTACCCATTAGTTTCCTAGCGGATGTTTCGATATATTTATACGAACCATCTGCACAAGACCGAGCATAATAAAGAATAGTCGAAACCGGCAGGAGCTAGCAAATTATCTTAGTTGCAATTAAATTATCAGTAAGTGTACCAGCAACTTTTAACAATATCATGATCATTGAGTTGGCGTATGAAAAGGGAAACAAACAAACAAACAAATCATTTATCATATTCATCATTGATGGCATAATAACGGTTGGCTGATCAATGCTACAATTGAGGCGTTAAAGACGGGGACAGGAACAACAAATATGTATCGTGGTTTCGGTTACTTGAGATCAATCATTTACCCTACCTATCCCCACGCTACTAACAATGGTAATAATCGGTCGAGGCTTTACCACAACTGCTGCCAGTTAGTTATCAATTACAAGGTCGTTCTGGTAAGTGAGGGCTGTTCAGAGATAATAAGCAAGGGCTGACCAAAAAGTGCAATACATCAAGTATGGAAGTCATGAGCCCCTTGGCTTTAAACCTGGTTCATTTCATTTCATGACAAGGTGGAACAACTATACAGGAGAACCGAGGTAATATGGATAAGTTTCAGAAACAGGTAGTTGACAAAAGGGCGGCTATTACTTATTTTTTAAGTGGTTTGTTTGAAAGCAGTGGTTTTGTTTATCGTGTAGTGTTCATTCGATTGCCAAGTACTATTTGGTATGTAAAAGCACCGTTTATCAAGATGATGTTGGAGAAGGTGTTTGACGGTAACGACGTGCCTTATTGGGTGAGTTCTATTCGGGAAATCTTTACCCGTCGACGACCACACGGTCCAAATCAACTAGACAGGACAACGAAGAACAACGGAGAGTTGGGTTATCCCAAATCGATAATTACTTTCACTCACAGAGTAAGCCGTGTGGCGTCGTCACTTGAGCGTCATTCATTGAGTTACGCAATTGCAAAGTTACATAATACATTTGCCAATAACTCAAATAGAATGAGTGAAGCGCTACATTCTTGGTCTAATGAAAATCAAGCGGGTGTCCTCAGGTACTTCAAAAACAAGTTTGATCTGGAGTCATTGCTTGTTAAGTTTAAGAAAGATATCAACCGGACGTTCAAAACCAAGCGTGTTATCCACACAAATGTTATCATGGACCGTTTTATGCTGGACTCTGATATCAAAAAGTTTGTACGAAACGACATTGGTTTGGACAATTGGCCTGAAAATGAGCTCCGTTACATTTATAGGTGTGTCGATTGGGTCCCTGACTTTGATACAACTCAAGAAGTCTCCGTCAAAAGTGGAAATAAATGGTAACGGTATAATGGAAACTAGAATTAGAAAGAGTCCAATTTGTCTAGGGATATGGTTGTAAGATAATACGTCTTTGCAAGTCATGCGGGTATATAGTAACTAAAGAGTAACTAACCAGTTATAAGGTGTGAATATATGCTAGGTCTTGCATGTGTAACTTCTCCCGTTCTGTGGGTTGCGTTCCATCTCTTATTTGACAGGTGTTTCCTCATTCTTTGTGTGTGTTGAGCTTGCGCTTCTTTGGACTTTTCTTCTTTGGAGACTTCTTTTTATCGTCATCTTGATATAACTTGATTTGGTATGATAGTCCTGTTACACCAAATAATGAAAGGATTGATCCATCTTGGATTTCTATTTCTCGTCCCAATGGTGCTTTTATTAATTGGCCGTCAAGCCAAACATAATGATCACCAGTTGATTTTCTCATCCCCAAAGAAGCAATAGCGGCTTTATCATTGTCCCCACTTTTAGGAGATGTCTTCTTATTGTTATCATAATCAACTGATGTATCACTTTTCAATTTCTCATTATCAGCAGAGTCCAACAGATCAATAACTGCCTTTCCCCCTTCTGTTGGTTTATACAGTGATACTTCACAGATTGCTCTTGAGATCTTAGTCCACTCGATTCCTGTAGTTTTACTACTTCTCCCTAAAGATACTCTAGCCGCTTCACTACCATCTTCATATTTCTTTGAATATATTACTTCATTATTTTCATCACGGACAGGAATTTCATCATCCAATTCAATAATATTGTTCTCTTTAGGTAATATGAGTGTAATTGTTTTTCGTGGTCTTTTACACGCTTGCTCTGCTTTCTCAAGTTCTGCCGTGGGTAGATTAGCAATGCCTTCTTGACCTGGTTCAAACTTTTGAGGATAGTTACCACTACTTTTGAGAAGTTTACGACTCTCGCTTTTAGATAGAGGAAGAAGTACAAGTTTAGCCGTCATATTATATATTGTTGATGGGTGTATTAAGTAGGTAATGATGATAGTATGCTGTTGTTTTGGCTTTGTGATGTTTGTACGTCCTAATTATACCGTATTTCCGTATTTGAGTAGGTACATCTCCCATTTACTATCAATAGACTCCCAATACAGGCGAGTGTCTTAGGCAGTGCCTTAGAGCCAAATCTGAGTGTCTTATGGCCAAGACCTTATTATCTCGGCATTCCTAATTTGCTAAAATGCTTTATGTGGGGCGAGCAATCACGTAGACTTCTTAAATAGTCCAGGATCTACTAACAAACTTTCCAGAAAATATATCATGAAGATACACGAATGTTAACATGGGTATTATCGGTCTTGGGCCCATATTAGGACTCCCTCTACAAAGGAAGATATGTATATAATTTATTCAGCAGCCCTATGTTGTGATCAGCCCCTTGTTTGGTGGGGACACTACTCTGATGGATGATGCATAAATTTAGTTCTTATTTCATCTACAGATGGAGCCGTTATTACAGGAAAACCCAAACCGCTTTGTACTATTCCCTATAGAGGATGACGACGTAAGTCTAGAGAGGATTAGAGATTCTGTGCTTTCGATCATGTTGTAATGTTTACTCATGCCCACCTTGCTTGAATGCTACTATTTTGACGTAACCTACCACTCCAGATATGGCAAATGTACAAAAAGGCAGAGGCATCCTTCTGGACTGCAGAGGAAATCGACCTTGCCAGTGATTTGAAAGATTGGGATAATTTATCCAACAATGAACGTCACTTCATTTCACACGTTTTGGCCTTCTTTGCTGCATCTGACGGTATTGTGAATGAGAATTTGGCTGGTAACTTTGCCACTGAGGTACAATCGGCCGAGGCACGGTGCTTTTATGGATTTCAAATTGCAGTAGAAAATATCCACAGTGAAACTTATTCATTGTTAATTGACACCTACATCAAAGATCAAACTGAGAAGATGCACCTCCTTCACGCTATTGAAACTGTCCCATCTGTTCAGAAGAAGGCTGAGTGGGCATTGAAGTGGTGTGATGCGAATAATGCATCATTTGCAGAGCGTATGATTGCCTTTGCTGCGGTTGAGGGTATCTTCTTCAGTGGTAGTTTCTGTGCCATCTTTTGGTTGAAGAAGAGAGGATTGATGCCTGGTCTTTGCTTCTCGAATGAACTAATCTCTCGTGATGAGGGTTTACATTGTGACTTTGCCTGTCTACTCTACAAGAAGCTTGTAAACAAGTTACCAGAAAGTCGAATTGTGGAGATCATTACCAATGCCGTTGAGATTGAAAAAGAGTTTGTCGTTGATTCACTTCCTGTGGAGTTGATTGGGATGAACTCTGGACTTATGTGTGAATACATTGAGTTCTGTGCTGACAGATTGCTGGGTGCCCTCGGATGTGACAAATATTACAATGGCAAGAATCCATTTGAGTGGATGGAGATGATTTCTCTGCAGGGTAAGACAAACTTCTTTGAGAAGAGAGTTGGAGAGTATGCCAAGTCTGGAGTTGGTGTTAGTACCGAGGAACAGGTGTTCAGTATTGATGCTGACTTTTGAATATGTGGGGATATCTGATTTCCAATGTGTATGCTATGATTGTAGAGAATAGAGAATAATACGTATAATGTTGTTGAATGGAAAGCACTAACAATCTAGTCTATTGATGCTGCACATTCTAAAGCCTTAGAACTGATTCTGCAGATGAGATAACTTGATTAGCTTCTTCCATTGTGTATGAAGTTATGATGGAGACATACCTACTACCTAAGCTTACCACCTCGCTTAACCGGTGAATACCAATCTATAATAATAATAACTTACAAATTTAACACTACACAAATCCCCACAGTGAGTACACGCTAGGTCTTTTGAGTTGACACAGCTATACTCTACATGGCGAATACCAATGAAAAAATAATGGATATTTCCCTGTGCCCTTCACGTCGCATCCAAAGTTCGTCAGCCCTTATCATTCGCTCGAACTCATCATAATCTCGACCAGCTGCTTCATACCAGGCAGTAGCTATTGCCTCGTCAGACCAAAGAGACTGGTTATCGATGTCCAATGCAATAGAGTATCCAAGAGCCTTCATCGCCTTTTGATACTCCCGGAAGTGTCTTCCAACAGCCGCAGCATCAGCCTCACGAGACACATAGTCTAGGCAGGGCGAGCAACAAACTTGTCCAATGTTAAACAACTCCTCTGGGTTTTGGAACTGGTACACTATGTCACTATCAGTCCTAATGTCATAATTTGACGGAAAGCCAAAGCATACACGCAGCTCTTCCATGGTCACAGGCCTGTCTGTTCGTGAAAATACCTCCTCAGCGAGATCTGATATCGGGTGTCTAGTATTTCTAAAGATAGCATTCTCTCCGAAATCTACAGTATTACCTTTCGAGTCAATCACGTAATATGCAACACCTGGCATGGATAGTTCACATACGAATCCACTATCCTCTTTGAAGTACTTGTCATACCAGGGTCGAAGAATTTTCTCATAGTATAACCTTCCATAAGGTTGATAAGTTCCATGTCCAACGACGGAGCAAGGCTTGGTACCAGACAATACCAGAGCAATTTCACCTGTTACACAGATATGATTTATTGGGGCAGGCCACCCCATGTTAGCATTCCAATTGGGCATTAATTTTTCTTTAACACCACTAGGAAGAGACTTAAGCCATGATATCTCAGATTGAAAGAGTTCATCGACAATATCTTTCATCTTCTCATTTAAGGGTGTGCTTACATCAGCAAATTTCGTTGCAGCAGTATCACCAATTCGAGCTACGCCATCGGATGGGGGCTTCTCGTTGTTATTCGTTATGGCTAATTCATCTATGCCTTGTTGTAAATCTGAATACAATTCCATCAATCTCTCATTCAAATACGCATCTGAATGGGTATCGTCTGCTGTTGTAATCTTCGTAACACCTCTTCTTTTGATACCTCTTCTCTTTGACTTCTTACCCATCCTCTATACTAATACTATGATGTATATGTTTGTTTGATAACTGATAACTGTGCAGCTGAGTATTAGAAATTATGAGATTGATGGAGCAGTATATGAAATTTATGAGCTTGGTGGAGTGAGTTCATACTGATCGATAGGGGCTCCTCGATGAACTGTAGAGCCCATGACCATGATACACTTATAGCGTTGAGTATTGGGGCTCACCAGAGGGCTCATCAAAGCTCATCAAGGTGTGGCTCATCAGGGTGGCTCACTCATCGTCTCCTTTGATATGTATCAACATTATTTATCACGAGGCTGAATAACATATCGGAAAAGCCGCCGGTGGAGATAACTACTACAGGGGAGTGAATCCGTACCAGAGCTACTTCTATTTGTTGGCGGGTAGCGGCTAACTAAACTACATCCTAATAGAGAGAGAGCTCTAGGCTATCGCTGAAAAATGAACTTTTCTTAGTGGATTTTGAGGGAGTTTCCATTTGGCGATACACCACTCCATATCGGCATTCAGAGGTATCCTTTTTTGGGTGCACTCCGCATACTGCAGATTCGTCTAACAAGACACTAGAGACACTACTAACGCAATGGACGCAAAAAAACTACTCAATCGATTACTCAAAAATGACCATACGTTGACTGAATTAATACTTGTGCCCTTAAACGAGACTCTGTACTTCCCATATTCAATGTACGAATGGAAAAGACTTGGCATCCTCTTGGGTGACAATAACAGTGTTGTCAAACTCTCCATCTCATTCCCATGGGATAGGTTCGACCCCCCCCGTACACTATTTAAAGCTCTACACAGTCTCGCTTATGGGTTGAATAGAAACGGAAGTATTAAACACATTTCATTTCGTGATGTTGATTTCAGAGAATATGATAACAACTCATTCTTTTTGTCCATGGGTTCATTTTTCCGAAATAATATGCACCTTCGTGTATTAGAAATGCGTGATTGTACTTTTGATGAAGATTGTTGGCGTCAATTAGGAAGGTGCATAAAGCAATCAAACATCAAAAAAATCTTCATAAACGGAACTATGATTAGTCCAAAGGGTGGTGATGAGTATAGACCCCTCACCAGTATACCATCTGCTTTTCGTGGGACTCTCGATGCACTAAGTCTAGTACGCTGTGACATGAGCGATGACCACATTGACACAATCACAAAACGCTGGAAGATAGATAACTTGGCACCAACTACAATCAATCTGTCCAATAATGTCTACATGAGTGATCGTTCTTGTGATTATTTATCACGAATAATGGTGGATGTGCGCAAACTTTCCTTGGCAAATATTCCAATTGGTAACCATGGCGTATACTCCTTACTACACAATAACATCTATAATGAGAACTCATTACGTGTACTCAATTTAGACGGAACCGGTATCAATGACGTTGCTTGTGAGATATTGCAAATGTTACTCCAGCATGAATCTTGCTTAATCAAGAAGTTGTCATTAGATCGCAATAAAATCACCTCCAAGGGTCTCGACATCATCCTGGATAGCCTGAAGAATAACAAACAGTTGCAGGAATTATCATTATTTAAAAACAACATAAATGAACACGAGTGGAGTACAATCCTTCCACTTATTTGCGACGAATCAAACATAAACTCTACTTACTCTTCCAATCATACTCTAAAGATGATAGGAGGGCCGTCTAAACAATTTTATACTTCATTTGTTGGTAAAAGGATAAAGCAAATGCTCCTTATCAACTCCAATGCAAATGCAAGGTGGAAGATGACACCATTAGCTGCCAAAAATGCCGGTGCAACAAAAGTTGTTCTATCACATTTGACAAACTTGAGCAAAAGCAAATCGACATTTTTGGATGGCACAGACGACAGCATGTTCCCTTATACTTTAGGTTGGCTTGGTGAAATGAATGCATATGGTGGTCGTGTTATTACCCTCGATGCTTTTTATCATTTGTGCCAACATAATTGCAACCTATTCAAATTAGCAACAAGGTGCATTAACACACCACGCAAAAAGAGAAAGATTTGCAAAATCTCCTCAGAGGTAAGTAACATCATATAATCTTATTCCGCATTCGTTTAATGGTGATATTATTCATCCACTTTATATTTTTACTAATAGATGTATAATGAAGTTTTGGAGGGTGGTATTGGTGATCCAGCCAATCACGTCGAGTACTACTCGAACAAATGATATTATGATAGTGATAGATCACATAGGTAATCAAACTTGCTAACTGGCTGACGGCAGTTGACTATCCACATGAACTAGCTCAACACTAAAGTCGTCGTCCACGCAATATTACTATTAATCTCATGTATCGATGTTGTTTGATGTAGACATAAGGTGTCTAGTTTTTGTATATAGAAGTTCATTTTAAAGGTACAAAATATAGCCTAGAGTCTCATAATTGCAAAAATGTAGGTGGTTTATGCAGCACTCAACTTTTGCGATATATTCATCAAATGTTGACCATATGAAAGGTTACGACTCCCTATCCTACCTAAAATTGCACGTAGAATTCGAATAATGCAACCGCTTGGAGCCAAATTCAACATGGGACACAGTATTGCAAATATAAGATTTTGATTCTAGGCTCGCTACTGTCATGAGGGAATTGTCATATATATCATATTTAATGAGCAGTGGCCGGATAAGATAGACATCGTAATCATGGGTACTACACACCGATCGTTTGCTCAGTCTATTAGTCACTTGCTAGAGTTTATCATTTTAAATGGTTTCTTACCAAATAAAGATATACAAAATGATGAAGAGCAAGCTAGACTTGGCAGGTTCATATCTAGCATAAGAACACAAAAGTTTAGAGGCAAGTTAACAGATTATCAGATTAATGAGTTGAATAATGTACATCCGGGTATTCTTGCATCTAAATTGAGTGATGATGTCAAGATACCTGATTATTTAGATGATATGTGGAATGATGTTTTTCAAAGTATTGCCAACAAAGACAAAGACAAAGCATATGATATTGTTAATTATACATACGCTTCCACGGCGATACCATTTGTTCCCTTCGGTATGTCGTCATATGAGGAGTATATCATCCGTTCATCTGGATGCCATGCATTATTCAAACCGTCTGATTGTCATCCTTCAATTGCCAAACCTGGTACAATACAAGGCACATTCTCGTGCATGTTATATCCAGAACATTACAATTATTTATCAGAAGCAAACGAGGATCAATTTACATACAATATAGTTGATAATACTCCTCAATTAAATCACACATACAACGATTCTATATTTCTAAAGGAAAAGCAACCACCAGAACTACAAACGATGATTGATAATGCTGTTCTATCTATACTTCCACCGGAATTTATAAATGCACTAAAAGATTGTAGGTCAGCATCGGAAATTAAATCATTATTACAATCAAATGATAAATATTTGGATAATTTACACTTCCCAGAAGGTGGACGGGGACCTGAGTTAGTTAATCTTACAGATACATGCTACAACCAGCCTCGTCGTGTCGGTTGTAGCGTAACGATTGGTGATATCAAGTATTTGCCAACATTGGGGACTAAAGTGAGACGACTTCTTACCTACGGTGCCAATCGCCGTCCAGATGCTGATATGAGATCACGTCCAATGACAAAAGAATTATATGATCTTAGTATTGCAGTATGGAATTACACTCGTAAAGCTTTATCTCCAATATCAAAAGTATGTCCAGTCAATAACTGGCAAGTCCTTGTTTATTTCGACACACCGTCAGACAATGATTCAAATCAATACAATGGGGATATGGCATTGCATCATGATTTTGGTATTATCAAGCCTAATGGAAAGAATCATCTTGGTGTTGTTGAAACAACTAGATGTGGGCACAGAGACAAGAAGTTAGCTTCTCATACATATGGAACTGATATTGTACAGATCACTTCATCGCTGTTCGGTGGTATGAACTTTCTTCAGATCAAACCTGATTATACAAAGGGTGAGCAGTATGATATTACACAAGATCGAGCTAAAGAGATATTGGCAACACGGAATAGAGAGCTTACCGAACAGATGAAAGGTAATTCATTTGACCGAGATGCCGTCGATCTTGTGCATAAGACGTATCTTCCTCCTGGATCAATATACATTCACACTCCTCACAATGATGAAATGTACCATCATGGATTAGAGTTCCCAAAGGTGGAGAAACGAACGAAGATTAGAATTCGTGTTGCTCTTGTTGGTAGAATATTGGCCGTCCCTGCTTATTTTAGAGCTGACGAAGAAGATGGTAGATGTAATCGGTATGCAATGATGGGTAGATATGTGTTTGATAAGCTCGACAATCAACCAATAATGGGGCCTAATTGGTGGAGGGTGCTTGGATATGTAGATGATAATGGAATCAATATTATGAAGAGATTGATGAGAGTTAAGAAGATGAAAGATAAGAAGAGTCGAAGTGCCGAAGGTGTAAGAAAGAGTACTAGAATTCAAAAGAAGAAGGGGCTGACAAATATAAATATAGTATTGCATGGATAACACATCCCAACCATATACATAGTTTAAATAACAACAACCATGATCCAATATTTCTATAAAAATATCCACTTTAGCCTCCAAGTGTAACATTATATTGGATACAACTTTGTTTTGTATCCCTTACAAATTCTCTTACCTCCAAGTGTAACATATATTGGATACAACTTTGGCTGATAAAAATCAGATGAACTTTTTTTGGTATCCTATTATTACCTATTGTCTCATGGACTCTCACGCACGGAGATGAGAGTACCTTATGATAAACTCTCCCACGGCTATTGGCGGCTCCCACGAATAGTAGAGAAACATCTAAGCTTATCCCGGCGGATATATCAATGATATATAACCCATACTAAATACTGGCAAGAAATATCCGTCCAAATCGCCCAATAGATTGACGATTCCACATCATATCTTATCTCCTCCACCACCTCATCGATTACATAAATATTGAGATACTTGTGAGAATATCCATACAAAGAAAAACAAATGTATTGGAGTAGACGCGAATTTGATGAAACTTGAAACATCCACTACCAACGTTGTTATCACACGTCGTTAAAGACGATTTTATTGCAAAACAAATATTGTAGACACTGAACATCATCAGCATTTCGTGGCTGCACGGTTGTTGGCGCGGGGTCAAGCACAGAAGTGAATGTGTATCTATAATGACTGATATACGGGGGCATCGTCCATGAACACCAAGCACCCAGCATTGACATTACCATTAAATGATACGACCTCCACTTCTTTCCACATAAACATACTTCTTCTTCTTCTTGTTGTTTTTATGAGTAAGAGAAAGACATTCATTACAGATCCTGTGGAGATACTGCAGGTGCTGTTATGATGGTGATCGTGAAAACCAATAGTATAGGAGATACTGAATAGTCAAACTTAAACCAGTATACTAATAACATAAATTATGGCTATGTCTACACATTACAATTACAACAACAAACGCCTCAACTTGTCTTCAAGAGCAGAATTTAATGATTTTGCTTCAATGATGACCTCATTATTATCAAAATCCGTTTGTGAATGTTCCAACGTTTTCACGTAAACCATCTGAAGTACGTCCAAAATCGTTGATACCTCCTGAAGATGCGAGTTGTTCATTTTATGTATGGGGGTAAGAGAGAGAGAGAGAGAGAGGATAAAAACTTCTGTTGGTATGCGTGGTTGGTAAAGGCAATCAAAAGAAGACAGATTGTGTTCAAATAAAGTATCCACGTTGTCTATTTTGCCTAGGCTTCGTATTGAACACACGAACTCATACAATGAAATCATATACTAACGCTGACCCCCCTGAATTGAGTTAATGATACCAGAGATATCTTTGTTTTCGTCGTCACGATAAAGCTTCCGTTGCTCTAGAATACATTTGGATAGACCTTTGAAGTATACCATACCAACGTCATCCTTGATACTGTATGAATTACGAGCTCTTTCCAGCATTTCACTGTCGATATAGGGAGATTTACTGAGTTGTTTAAGTTGTCGATTAATTTTTTTTGAGCCTTCGTCTTCTGTGGTTGACATCTTGTATGTGGATAACTGGTATATAAAGCAACTACCACAGCTAGTATCTACTTATTCAGCTCCAGGTTTGTTTGCAACTGTTGTTTGATGAGCCTTTGTGCAGCGGTCGGAGGCAAAAAAAAAAAATTGAGCGATGCATCGATGATTGGCTTGAAGATACCTTTCGATAAAACCTCTCGCAAGTCCGAATAGAAGAAACAATTTGATCAGCCAATATTGATAATATATGATAGCAAACGTAACGCATGGATATCCCATTTGATGAGCCGGTGTGAAATTGCAATGTGGCATCAAGTTTCATAGCTTGCATATATCAATTCATCCCATAAATCCCCAATCAATTGTACAATATAATCAAATAATTGGAACCCATCATCTACCTATCCTCCCATCATCTATCCTCAATCATCGTTCCATCAAAATGAATGCCCATCATATGGTACGTGAGATGATATTTATTGTTGCACTGTTCTATTGTTGTACGATTTGTTGTATGTATAGTATTGTTGTATGTTTTGCCTTTGCTAATCCAAATAAGTTATACATAATATACAACACTAACATACCCGACACATAATTTATAATGTCTTTACATCTTTTTAATACAGGTATATCATCAAGGTAATATGAACCGTATTCGAGATGACAACCAACATCATCGTCAATACAACCCTCCCATTCAATGCAATTATAATGCTGCTAATTACAGCCAAGCAGCGGGGGCGGGTGTGTATAATAATATCATGTCGACGCCGATGATCTATTCACGGTCACATATTGATACCCAACTCGACACTAACTCCAATCAAGAACGTCGTACCGTTAGTGTTGGCAGTGGTGGCTCGCTTGGTACAACAGACGCTTATGCTCAGGGTGTGCCAACCAGCTTGGTGCCTGACAATATCTCTCTTCCTTATGGTGGAGGACAATCTGGAACTTCTGTTATGGAAACAACAGGGATGAACGAAACTAGTGGTTATGGACAAGCTTTCCCCGTCAACGATATGCCACAAATCCATCAAGACGTGATCCAAGGTCAGAATCATGTTGTTCCGGGGACTGTTGTCAACAATGGATACCCGGTAAGTCACTTTGTTGTGCTGTTGTTCATACTGGTATTGCTCTTGATATATATGAACACATTATGATGTGTGGTATATCATATTGTGCACATCGTATGTTCATTTTTTGTGTCATATCTCACACGACACTTCGTACGATCATCGTGTTTAGGGTATGCCACACATCCCGGGTCAAAATCCTGTTGTCCAGGGGACTGCTGTTAACAATGGACATGTACAGAATGTGCCACAAGTCCACCAAGGTCAGAATCATGTTGTTCCGGGGACTGTTGTCAACAATGGATACCCGGTACGTCACTTTGTTGTGCTGTTGTTCATACTGGTATTGCTCTTGATATATATGAACACATTATGATGTGTGGTATATCATATTGTGCACATCGTATGTTCATTTTTTGTGTCATATCTCACACGACACTTCGTACGATCATCGTGTTTAGGGTATGCCACACATCCCGGGTCAAAATCCTGTTGTCCAGGGGACTGCTGTTAACAATGGACATGTACAGAATGTGCCACAAGTCCACCAAGGCCAATACGTCCTCCCAGGTGCGTTGCATGCCAATGCCATTCCCCGTCCTTGTCCATCTCCAACTTCTGTTTTGGATTCTACAGGGATGAACGAAGCTGTTTATGCACAAGCTTTACCGTTACCATTCAACCAAGGATATCCACAAGATATGCCAATCCAACAAGACGTGACCCAAGGTCAGGCATCTGTGGCTGCAGTTGCAGGAACGAACGACGCCGGCAATAGTAATGCGCAAGCTTTGCCAATGGAACATCGAGGAAGTTGTCTTTCTCTTCCTCTTCTTGATATGAAAGAGCCCGAAGAAGAGCTTGAAAATGCCCATGATACTTTCACTTTGGATGATGAATTCCTAAAGATCGCCAACGAGCCTGGTGAGAAGACCGCCGCCACCAAGCCCAAGATTGCTGCTGCCAATGCCAAGCCCGATGAGAAGATCGCCTCACCAAAGAAGAATAACACGAGGAGTGGCGGCAGGAAGAGAAATGCCGCTTCCGGATCCACGAAGAAGCGCCAGAAGCGCCAGAAGAAGGAGAAACCTCCTGTTCAGGACAATAAGAAGGACAATAAGATGATCACTCAATGGACAGCGTGTAGAAAACGATGTTCGTTGGAAAGGAAGATAGGAGAAGAGTTCGATGGTGCCTTGGATTTCGTCAACTACATGATGGTCGATTACGGTGGACAGGGACGACGTATTCATAGAGGCGTTGGGGCAGGTGGTAGTGCTCGAGCTTCAACAGAAGATTCTGGTAGATACCACGCATCAACTCCTACTGAAATGGCCGCTTATAAATGGTTGTCAGACCTTTTTCCCGAAAAGTTCGAGGACATTTCGGATGACGAATGGGAGAATGAAGAAGAATGAATTATTAAGTAATACTACATGTGGTTGAGATGTATTTGAGTTTGTTGTTGTTGTTGTTACAGTGATAGTGATGTATGCAAGGTGATGTGTCTTTTGGATGATGTAGATTTAAAAGTATGTAATTGATAATTGGTTATGTGAAACAATATCGATGTGTCTCCTATACAATATAATGTTGCAGAATCCGATGTTGTTGGTTTATTAGAAGGTAAATAGCAAATTGACTAGACACTGCCTCTTCTGCTTTGCCAATCATATCATGACGCATCATCAAAACAGGATACGATACCTTTCGGGCCAAAAGGAATTCAAAAGAGTGAGTTACGGGGGGGGGGCTCCAAAAAGCTGTAACATTTTGATCTATCTATTCGGATTTAGGTATTACCAAAAAAAATAATAGAGGGGATTATGAGGGCCACCCCCTCAAAACCTCTCACTACCAATAGTTGAACTGATGATGATGGATAAGGATATAGCACCTAGTAGTAATAGGTGCCGCTATTGGCAAACCAACCTCGATCCATCAAGAAGGCAATGTATATGGTTAAGTGATGGAGAAGAAAGAAGGAAGAATGTACATCGTCATCTAAAAGGTTAAATAATCTAGGTACCGTGGAGAAACATGCATGCAATATGGACAGAGCACTCAAACACATTCATAATATGATGACAGTGGGGGGTACCGCAACAGACGCTATGCCACACTTTAAGAGCTTTTGGATTCATTCCAACCTGCGATGACCTGCTTTATGCTTCTTCGTCTTTGTCGTCGTCTTGGTAGATCCTTGTCCTTTTTTTCATTGGTGTGGTGGAAATCGATTCAGGTTCGGCTGAATCGTATGATGAATCTTGTTTGAGGTATACCTGGAATAAACTTCGTTTCCTGGCGGAGGATGGCCTTGCCTTCCTCCTCTCAAGCCAGTCATCTTTTGAACTTTCAGCACTCTCACTCCTATCATCGTTGTCTTCCCCTCCATTGAATTCCGCTCCCTCCTCCCAATCACTATCCTCCCCATCTCCGTCATCCCCGTCGTATGAATCAGAGAGATCACCGTCATGGGATCCATCACTTGCTGTACTACAGGAGCCTTTCATCCCACGACAATATTTGATTACACTATCCTCAGGATGTTCGACCAGATCTTTGTCTAGTAATGGTATAGGCTTTACCTCATCACTGTGTACACTTTCATCGTCACAGGAAGTGTCCTCTGAAATGTCGTTAAATGAATATTCATCGTCGGTATCAGCGTCGGCATCGGTAGCCTCGGCTTCGGTATCAAATAAATAGGTTGACATTAATAATAATAATATAAAAAGACACAATATAGAGATATCGTCTGATGTGTATTGATGTGAAGGGAGATATAATATGATAATGATGTGTTTTGCAAAGGGTAATGGTTAGATAGATAACGATACGAATCTTTTTATGTGATGATGTTGTAGAGATATTATATCTACCCGTATAAAGCAGTGATCATGATACATCAGCCACGACAATAGTATAATGAATCTTTGTTAGCTATCGGGCTCATCAACAACTGTTGCCGGTTGTCAATTAGTACACAATGCCGTTCTTATTAGTGAGGGGCTGATCATGTTCAGAGAGTTCATATTTGGAGTATTGTTTGTGGGTGGGCTCATCACGGACTCCATAATACCAATCAATCCTTTAATAGTATAGCGTATAACCAGAGATACTAAGGACTCCCATTATATTTCCTTGCTATGAGGGATACCATTAATTTCCACCACCAATCAAAATCTAATTTCTATCCCTCTTCCTATCCTTTCTCCTAACAAAGTGTAAACAACATTGGAAGCTGACCATTGACCATGATGTTGACTTCGTCATCAAACTTATTCTTCACCTCCACAGCCATTTGATAGATCGTAGACTTTTCGTTGAAAAATTCCATGGCATTATCAAATGTAAGTATGTAAGATGCACATCAATTGAAATTCTTTGAAATGATATTTTGTGTGTTGCAATGGTTGCGCAAGTTGATAACATTACATAGTTACATAGTACTTATACAATTCACTTACATTTTAACGGTATTTAATTTGGTAGCACCCGGAGACTCTGCTGCTTTTATGTCTAATCATCTTATTTTCCACAAGTTGCACCTTCGGTACCTAAAATAAGTTTAATTATGAACAGCCGTAGTCAAGAGACGCTGCTTAAAGTGGGACAGAATGATTCTAACTTGACAACTTTAATATTAAGAGGAGAAACGGATAAATACGGATCTTTCCATTCATATCGCGGGGGTGATTATTCTTTACTTGGTGAATGTATCGGACGCAATACATATCTTAAAACTTTGAAAGTTCAGCACCGCGGGGCATTATCAGTAAGAGAGCAAGATTTCTTTGATGGCCTTATACGAAATTCGTCTATTGATGATTTGCAACTAAAATCCATCGACGAAGTACGGCGTTCTATATTGGAGGTATACAAACAAAAGAAAAATTTGACTCGCCTAGTCTATATCGACGATTCTGGTATTTATGATCATAATATCATTATTTCCGATGCTGTAAGAAGTTATTGCACAAATCTTCGAGAAATTAGTTTGCACCGTTGCGGTCTTAGAGATAATCAACTGCTGCCCATAGTTAAAGCAGTGCGGGGACATGCATCTCTAGAAAGTCTAGATTTATCTCACAATCAAATCAATAATGCCGGGTGTGATACAATTGCTACATTACTCAGAGACCAACATTGCAATCTACATACTCTCAATCTCAACAACAATATTATCAGCAATAAGGGGGTGGAAGTCTTGTTTAATAGCCTGGTCAATAATACAAAGTTGAGAGAGCTCAACCTGCTTGGGGATGCAATTAGTCCAGTAGAGGACACCATTTCAAGATTACTATGCGATACATCAAACATCAACAAAATTCATGCATCGAATCATACACTTGGAAAATTGACTCTAGGCTGGGATCCAGAACAAGAGATTGAATTCTTATTAACAATGAACGGTGGGACTACAAACAAAAAGCATGTTGCAATGAAGAAGATATTACATTTCCAAGCCATTGATATGGAACCACTTTATGGTTGGGATTCAGAAAAAGAATTAACGTTGAAGGCATTACCTTATGTAGTTGCTTGGTTTGAGAGGGCTAGTGAGGCTGTAGCTGAAGTCAGTTCATATGAAGAGCTGACAGATTGTGAAGATGAAGATTCCGACGAAGAAAGATTTGGCTTTGCTGGTCAAGCAGTTGAACGGGGGAAGTCAGTTGAGACAAAGAAGTTATCAGCAATATACCAGTTTGCTCGGTCTATGCCATTGATGTTTACACATTCATCCAAAGTTGGGCGTGATAAAAAGCGGAAGATGGAAGATAATATGGATGTATAGAGTAGACTCGGGATAGCTAGTTTAGTCTTTGGAAACAAAGTAAATGTCAGTTTACCCTCCTTCTCCTTCGTGGTCATTTAAGAATGAATAGAGTACTACTTCAGCCAATTACACTAGTAGTACCGAAATACATCACTGAGTGCAGCTGCTTTGTCCCTCTGGTCGCTTTTAATCTCATCCAAGTATTCTTGATAGAATTTCAATGCTAACATATACTGTCCGTTTGTTGCATACCCACCTGAGTACAACTCTCTAATCACATCCAAAGCCTCGTTTTTTCCACCCTTCGATGCAGACATGTAGAGAAAGACCGCTCTATCTAAATCGCCCAAGTCTAAGTTGACCTTTGCTAGATTGTATAGTGCATTTACATCTGAATCTTCATTTTCATGATTAATATACCCCCCGCATATATAATGAAAAGCTTCCTTTTCCTCGTCAACTTCTACGCCTTTACCGTCTCGATAAGCGATACCAATGTTGGTGTATGCTTTGGCGCACTCAAGTTTTGCTGCTTTACGCAAAAGTTCCAATGCCTTTGTATTATCTTGTGGAAATCCACTGTCCCCTCTGTCATAGCACATTCCTAATTGGAAGATTGCATCGGCGTCATTAGCCTCTGCTAGCTTCTTCAACTTTTCTACCACTTCTTCCCTTGACATGGGTGGTAGAGCTTTGCAGCAGGCACACTTCATATCTTTATTAACGATTCCGTTAATGCATCCACTACATATCATCTTTCCACAGCATGCCATATATCTATACCCTGTAACAAGTATTGGTAGACGAAGGTTACAAATCGGACAAACCTTCATTGTGTACTTGTTGTATTACCCTCTATTGATAGATGTAGTTCAATAGATTACACAACATAAGTGTGTAGTCAGTAGTCAGAGTGTAAGGAAAGAGCTATCGTATGATCCTGTAGTAGTAAGGGACTAGAAGATACCGCCACAAAAAAGGGCTCCTTACGACTTGTGATCAGCCCTTGTACCATGATATATCTATCAAATATGGTATTAATAACAATGCTCTCTCTTCATATATGGCGTTGGGTGGGGCTCATCAGGGCTGTTCGAGATGATATACAGCCTTTTGTAATAACATAACAACTGGCTGTTACCGCAATTGAAGAGCCCTACATGTGATCAGCCCTACCGTTATGACAATAAAATTAAAATAATAATAATAACAACCGTTGGGTGGTCTTCGGGCTCATCAAGATGATATACAGCCTTTTGTAATAACATAAGCAACTGGCTGTTACCGCAATTGAAGAGCCCTACATGTGATCAGCCCTACCGTTATCAGCCCTAGCATGTATCAATAATAATAATACAATGCTCGCTCTTCGTCATA
>Ga0214478_100426_pt1 | contig 24928 bp, 20 predicted proteins | sample M1_20Mar14CPVII9_2_FD_178001 | JGI IMG/M metagenome (GOLD analysis project Ga0214478, IMG submission 178001) | Marine eukaryotic communities from Monterey Bay, California, United States - M1_20Mar14CPVII9sort6BwellD7 | ecosystem: Environmental > Aquatic > Marine > Unclassified | place: USA...
TCGTATGGTAGAGCTGAAAGGTGGTAATCTTATCTTTGATGTTGAAATGAAAAGTATATTAGAAGATGAGGCTGATCAGGGATATTATGATGATGAAAGTTTAAGTCCAGAAGATTTTGCTACATTACGTCAGAACATTGAAGGTCAACAACGGCAAGCTAGAAATCTATAAGATGATACTAATGGGTATTATGTTATGTTTGGATTATCATTTAGATTGGTTAGAGGAGCTGCGGTTCTAATCAATAAAACGTCGTACGAGTCCGATGATGAGGACCTAGTTTTCCCATTCTATCTAGTTTTTCTCCTTGTTGCCATAAATACATGGAAGATGCGCGTATCGCGATTTATGAAGATGGAAGACAGATGATAGTAACTTCTGTTAGTACATGATATTCGCAAAGGCAGTCAATAATGGCTAATAAAGGCCAAATGAAGTATCCAAATATATCGAACACACGAAATCATATGAGATACTAACGCGGACTTTCCAGTCGATAGTGACCGCAGAAACATCATCTGCAAGTACTTGTAATTTATTTTGCGACCTCTTCTCATCTGTTTCACTACTTAATATGTTCTCTTTTACCTTCTTCACAATCTCCTCAACTGCAACAACTGTACCAGCTCTGATACTAACTTCATCTATCGAACTCTTTTGTATCTCTACTTGATCATCTACCAACTTTGCCAATGCAGAATTATACTCAAGGCAACCAACATGCCTCAGTATTTGTGGTACTCTGTAATCAGGGAAAGTTGTAACCTTTTGCATGTCATTAAACTGGCATATCTGTAAGCTTGCTGGAGTATCTGCTGAATTACTGTTGCTTTTACCTTTACCTAGTGCTGCCCAAATATCCGACACTGCAATCTGAGCTCGTTTATAAAAGTGAACCACTGATGGATGTGTCTTGGCTGATTTCCAATCACAAGACTCTGAAGATGATGCCGTATTGTTCCAAAGAACAAAGTCACGAAATCCAGGAAATGTCTCTAGTATAATGCCAACTAATAAATCTGCACTATTATACGCTTTTGATATCATACGTAATGCAGAACCATTATGTTTTTCTAGAAGACCATTGCCTAACTCATTCAATAGCTTGCATCTAACTTCGATATTTGGCAATTCATATTTGATCAAAACATCATTTTCTTGTGATGAAGGTGGAAGATGCGGTTGTATCATTGAATGTAACTTGGTTGGAGATAGCGCGGCCAGATTGTTAGGACTGAAAGCATATGAATTTGCAGCATGTATAAAAAATGGGATACTACTACTGTCAGGTCTTTCTTCTTCTTCTTCCTGTTGGATATAATCGTCATCACTTTCGGCAATCTTGCGCAAAGCTATAGCAAGGTGTTCATATTCTAATCCATTTTTGATATGTTGATTGCTATCTGATATAGATGTAGAGATCGGCCAAAAACAAAAGTTTATAGCATCAAGAGTTAGGATATAAAGTGCAACTCTTTCCATTCTCATTAGTTCATAATATTCATCGTTATTAATATATCTATTCTTTTTCTGATAGTTTACTCCGGTATAGTGCCAATTATCTGCATCCCATTCTGTAACTTCTAGTGATTTGTTGGAAAGAATTGATTTAGTAATTTCATTTGCAAAGTTGGTCAGTGAAGCATTATTGATAGATACAGTTGATTTTTTAGATGTCATCCACTGATGACATGTCTTTCTTACTGCCGATGTAGGTGAAAAGGAAGACATTGTAGATATGATGATGTTTAGTATTGCAATCAGCTCAAATGTCGATATTGTATTTATCTTTCAAGAGTTGTGTTATGATTTTGTTTTTTACTGGTATCCTTGCTCTATCATACAGCAATATGATTGATATGTAGTGTAATAGTAATTACACACAAAACACTGGCTTGGTATGGTATCATTCGACAGTGTATCAAGACAATGGTGGTGATAGGGTCTACATGGCGAAGTGATGGCAAGAGGAAATGGCCCACGAAGTACCGTGTCAATGACATTATAAATACGAAGATACGCTTACAATTTTACTGACTAAGTGTGACAACAACTCAAAAACAATGACAATATTATGATGACGGTACTAACAGTATCAATATAAACAGCAGTTATAGTATCAGAATAGTATAATGAAAGTTATGATGAAACTTTGTGGCGTCGGCATAGGCAGCGTCCTACTTGTTGCTCGAACAATAGAATCATTTTCTCCACCATTTCAGTATCAAACAAATTACATGATATCATCGTCGTCTACAACTCTTTCTTTATCTGCAAATAATGATGAAGTACAACAATTATTAGCAAAGGCAAAAGCACTGTAAGTAATTGAGGAATTGCAATACTGAATGTGCATATCTTATGTTCTCAATAATATGTTCTATCATATGTTCGTACCATAATATATGCATATCTTATGTTCACTTTTTCTTACATGTAATGTCATTGTATTTATATCACATAGACGCGAAGAAGCAGCTGCAATGAAAGGACAATCAATTGAAGATATGGAAGCAGAAGTAGAGCAAGAAAAGAAGTTAGCACAAGAACGTCAAGTTATAATGGAAAAGGCACGAAAGGAAAGAGAAGAAGATGATGCAAAGAATAAACGAAGCAATAATATGATCTTACCAGTTCCAGACAATTCGGAAGCTCAAATTCAACAAGCTGCCTCGGCAGTTGAAAGAGCTTTCAAAGACGGTATAACTCGACAGACTATTCGATTTGCTCTATTAGAAGAAGATGAAGAAATGTCTGGAGAAGAGAATCAGTGGCCAGGTGGTGCACAACAAATGTTTAGAGAGGCTGGAAGACCATTGACAGAGTCGTTACTGAGAGAAGTCAGAGCTTACTCAAAGATAGAAGGTGAAGACGAACAACAATCCACACAGCAATCTAATAGAATGCCTCCAACAGATGTTTCTACTCAAGATATCTGGGACTTTGATGGTAGCGCTATAGTAACAGCCACTGCCGCTGGAGGTAGTCATGGAGATTGTACGGCAGTTGTTTTCCCCAACACAGACTCCAAGTACTTGAATGATATTGAGAAATACTCGAATGATGTTGGTCCTAATCGGCTATTCTTGCTAATCAATCCTTTTTGGAGAGATGTAGAATCATGGAGCTTCAATATCCTTCAACCAAATGGTAAGAAGAGAGCACAGGAAGTCATATTCGATAATGGATATGACGTTACATATGCCGTGCTCAGGTTTAGTGCAAGAGGTGAAGATTGTGTTGCTTTGAAATCATATCCATATGACTGGCAACTGTATGCTTATAGAGAAGATCCAAACTGGTATAATATGGAGAGACCTCTTTGGTTAGCATCATCTGTAGACGAACCAACCTCTTCTCAAATGACAGAGTTGTTGAATGACCGGCCAGAGTTCAAGATGAGCAAGAACATGAGACAAATGCAGCGAATGATGGGTAATGATGATCAATAAAATATAAGAATCCATTTACAACTATACATTTTTTTTTCTACTTGTTAATCTGTACTAGTACACAACACTGTCTCACATATAGTTCACTCTACTTGCTTCACCTTGCTCACTCAAACGCCCCTATATCCAAGTCACTTTCAAGATCATCAGAATCATCATGGGTTTCCAACATTGAATCGAAGCTGCTTGCTGTTTTACTCACATCTTCAGCACTCATCTCCTCATACTCCTCTTCCTCTTCTTCGTCATCTTCCTCCTCCTCTTCTTCTTCCAAGTCATCCTCAATCTCAATCATCTTAAATCTTCCAGTCGAAGTCGGCTCTAATCCCCAACCAACCATCACTGCGCCCTCTATTTGTATCTTCTTGTTACCCCATTGAGATGGATCTGCTTCAATACTATCTTTACCACCATCAGGTTCCTGAGTTATCAATCCCCAGTAAGCTTTCTCGTCATCTTGAGTCAGCGACATGCCTTCACTGAATGTATTACCCGAGATCGATCTACCAAAACCAAATCGATAAACCATCATCCAAAGATGATCTCTCTTCTCTCCAATGATGGACCACTTGCCTCGTAATACTGTTGATGAGCCTAGACCCGATACTGTGCTAAAAGTATTGTTGGCAAATAGCTCCACTGCCATCACTTGCATGTTCTTGCCAGGGGTAAGTTCATCTTCTTTCTTCTCTTGTTCAGACGGTTCATATTCACCTTCTTTGTAGCTTTGGGTATGTTTATCCCAAAACTCAAACTTTTTTCTTCTTTTCTTGAGTGGGAATGTAGATAGATAAAAGCGCTTGCCTACAAGGTCCTTCTTTCTGTATAGTTCAATCAATTCATCTTTCTCATCTTCGAGCTTTGCATTATACTCTCCCAAAATCTGACGTAGTTCGAATCGGCCATTAATATCTGGGTTGTAGATTGGTTGCTCAAAGAAGCTTGGGTGATCTTTAGGATACATGTACTTTCCCGTCTGAATCTTGCCTTTGGGAACTGACAAGTGGACATCAATAGTACTTTTGGATTGTGATGAAATGTTCGCCTGCCCATCATCATCCGTATCAGTATTTGTAAATTGGCGTTGTTCTAAAGCTGGATTGTCTGTCAAGCTCACATCCTCGTTTACAGCCACTTTGCCTATCAATATAGTATCCATATCTGCATTCCCATCAGCACTACTGTCTTCATCATACATCGAAAAGGCTTTCTTACTAGGATCAGGTCGATCAGCCGCAAGTATGAGTTTGAAATCAACAAAGTCCCAAGTTCCTGTCCATAGGAACGACTCCTTTTCTCTCTTTGATAATTCCGATTCCAACTGTTCTTCTATTGATTGACTTTCATCTTCGCCATCACTAAATTGTAAAGCTGTACACTGTTCGAATGTATGATCATCCTTGAGTTTGATAAATATTTCAGTTTGTTGTTTCTTTGTTGGTATACTACTATCCATACTACTGTTTACTACCTTAGACTTCTTCTTCTTTGGGTATGTTGTAAACTCTTTCATGGGTAAAAAGCCGCGCAACTTCCAAATCGTTTTTGGATCAGAAGTGGCTGATTGTGAAGCAGGGAAGAATGCTGGACGAGGTTTGTTACGCTCAAATGGCAGACCTGCAAAATCAAATAGATATAAATATTAGTATATCTATGGTATGATCAAATAGACTACACATATAATACTCACCGTCATTGTCAAGTGAGGTTAGACGCCAGACACCACTTAGAGCCTGCAGTATGCATGAGAAGTTGATGTATGAGAATACATATACCTACAATACAACAGCATAATATCACACAATACACACAACTTACCCGCGGATCAACGTCACCTATTGAATACGATGTAATATTTCGTACTATGGATAGAACAATGCTGATAAATAGTACTGTTTGATGTATAATTCTTTTCATCTTTGGTTCATGAGATGGGTATTGCAAAAAATGATATCTTTCGATATGAGTCCTCTATTTTTCGTCGGCCAACGCGCACAAATTAATCAGCGCTACAACTCTCACTGTTATATACCTTGATATAAACAATGCTACTCTCCGCCTCCAATACTTGCTATGATGGCTGATTCATAGATGATGTCTTCAATAAGTAAATCGGCAGATTGTAAAATTCTCAGAAGTAGAAGGATACCTATTGCAAAGGGTGGTATCTTAAAATTTTATGAGAGTGTATTGAGAGCAAGTGATAAAGGAGGTAGGGCGTGGCGAATATATACAGGTTGATACCATCGGATAATGATAACATTAACCAAAAAGTCATGCATAGTTTGTATAGCAATATGTTTGCTAAAAAATGTATATGCTTTCAATACAACAATTCCACAACAAAATGAAAATTATGAAAGTGTTGGGGCTGGGGAAAGTAGTACTGAAAATGTTGGCATTGATGACAAGAGAAATACTGGTAGTAATAGTATAAAACACAAGAGAGATACTAGTAGTAGAATCAATAGTGACATGAGTGACAGTACTACTACTAGTAGTAGTAATAGGACACAACAACAAACTGATTACTATACTCACTATTATAGTAACAAGCAGGAGATACTCAATACAAAGTATGATGAGTCTTCGACATACCTTGACTTATTTGGTGAGAGAGCAAAACAACTGCTAACACAACATATAATACCCTCTACTGATGCAGAATGTAAATGGGATTGGCGTATGGGAAGATGCGAACCATATTGCAAATGTAGCTACAACTTTCTTGCTGGCGATTATCATTTGGGCAGGAAAGTCCGCTTTTGTATTGTTTCATATCATGTGCATTTGTGTGACTTTGTAACCCAAATGTACTGACATATGTTATAATCATCTCTCTTCATTTATCATAACTTGTGATTTCCAGATCATGTAGATATAGAAGCCACTTCCCACAAGATGATGAGTTCATATCAGATGTGACTAATGAAGAAGCATGGGAACAAGTTAGAGAAACACAAGAAGGATCAGTAGATAGTAGTAGTACAATATATCATCCAACATGTAAATTACCGCCTGAATCAAGATATATACAAATCATAAAACAACTCAACAAACTTGATTATGCTATAGAGCAAGCGAAGAAGGTTAAAAGAGTTGGATCTCACGCTTTAGAGGTTGGCTTAGTTCATGGTCAGCGAGTTATAAAGAATACTCGTCAAAAGGCGTGTGGAACAGTCAAGAATAAGATTGAAGAGAGAGCAAAGGTCAGAGATCAACCTGTAATAATAACAAAGCAAGGATCAAAAGCACTCGGGTTAGTTTGTGGTACCAGTGATAGTGATAAAAGAAGAGAGGATGAAAATGACAAGCAGACAGATTCTACTGATAATTCAGATGCAGATGAAAGGCATGAGTTCAAATGGGAATAGTAAAGATGACTTATTTAACACATCTCTAAATCTTTGACTTCTTTCTCCCCTAATTTACCCCCCATTCGACTTCGCATCGCATATTGATATGTTTGTTTCTTATTTCAATGATCCAATTGAATCTTCGGCATATGTCTGTAAATCCTTTGAGAAGTTTAATCCATCAGCATAGCAGCGGAAACTATTCACAATACTCCTCAATTGATTCTCAGTCTTATTCTTGTACCGTGCCGCAATACTGGCAGCCCATAGCAACTGCACGCCATCTCCAGCACTGGTAACTGACGCAACTCCCTTCCTTTCAACTTCAAATCCTGCCCCGGTTAGTAATGTATATTTAAAGTCTACAATAACATAATTAGCACCATCAGATGTCACTGGGTCAACTCTTGTGATTTTGAAGTCTTGGTACATGTTATCACCCTTTTGTGAAATGGCACCGATCAAGGCTGATTTGAAGAATGACTTATCTTTATCATGAATGTTCTTTATTGTTGAGTGAAAGTATTGTGAGATAAAGTTATTATACAGTGGACAGAAGATTAAACAAAAGAATACATACCTCAACTTTACTCTCATTAGGTACAACAAAGAAGGTAGCAGTATCACCCTTGGCATACTCTCCAGCTTGAATAGTACCATCTTCACCATTAACATCCTGACTAGGCAATGTAACGACCCAATCAAGAGGGAAGCCAAATGCAACGAGGAGAGGCGTTCTATTAGCACCTCTTCCGTATATTTCTGCTAGGGCGGAGTATCCGTTTGGTACATTCTTCAATCCTGCTAATCCATAGCTTTTAATATGTTGTTGATTGATTTATATTTTGTTTTGTGTTGAGGGAGAATTGTAAGCAAAAGTATATGTATTGCAATTTGCAACACATCTTGTGCACATATTATGATATCTTTTCATACATATATAATTTCGAACTTACCTAGCAAGTTTATCATTCGCCTTACCTAATCCATATGCCATTGCAGGAGACGGTTGCATGAAAACAGAGGCTACACCTGCAATAGAAGCTGTGGTAGTTGCTACATTATCGAAAAATCCACGTCGTGATGTTGTGCTAATTTCATCATTGTTATTGTTTGACATTGAGAGTGAAGATTTGATTGATGCATGATTATTGATTGTAGGTGTGAATGAAGTGGTTGGTGATACGAGGAAAAGGGCAGCACATGCCGCTGGTAGGAGGGAATTAGGCGCCATTTTAGAGTGTTATTATGAGGATAATATTATTTGTAAAAGATGAATCATTGTATGGACAAAGCAAGACTCTCATAGCCGTTTCTTGCAAACGTCAGCATTGAAGTGTTATCAAGCAATCACCCTCCGTTCTAATTTGACTGATATGAGATAATCTATACATCGATGCATATAATATAGTTATGAAGAGTTGCATTAGTTTTGTTGGTTTGCTTGCAGTTGGTAATTGTGACCATATATCACAACAAAGAAGTCCTACACACAAAAGATTTAGACAATTCAGTAAAGTATCGATATCAAAACATACATCATCTAACATACTAGCAGAGAGATCAAGAAGAAGCAATCAACATCCTGCAATATATAATATCCGTGGAGGAGATACAAGTACATCATCTACTAGCTTGAGCGTTTCAGCAACAATGGCAAGTCTCTTCGCCGGATCGATAGGCGGAGCAATCGGCGTAGGGATATCCTATCCATTTGATACCTTATCAACTAAAGCACAAGTTAGTACAGGTAAAGAAGGTCAACAGTTAAGTTTAACAAAGAGTATAGGTCGTATATGGAAGAATGAGGGAGTGAGAGGCTTCTTTGAGGGAGTACTTGTCACGGTGAGTATAAGATTGACGATACTGATACGTATATATGACATATGTATAACTTATCTTATGTATCTCTTCCTGATGTATCCAACTCACTTTTCACTCCCTTCTTTATTTATACAATGTCTCTATACAATTGACTGCAATATATTACTACTGTAGATGATCGGCCAAGCATTAATCAAAAGTATCCAATTTGCAGTAAATGAAATAACATTCCTATGGCTTGAGAAGAACACTACTATACAATCAAACTTAATAAAAATGGCAATAGCGGGCACATTGGCTGGTCTACTATCATCATTTGTAGTTTCTCCCATAGAATTAGTTAAGATTAGAATGCAATCACAGAATAAGACTGTTGATAAGAAGAAAGATGACAATGCAGCTGATGCAGAAGTATTTAACAATGAAATAGATTGTGTTCGTTGGATGGTTAAGAATGAAGGATGGAAGGCATTATTCTGTCATGGATTATGGATTACAATCATTCGTGAAATACCATCATTTGCTTTCTACTTTGTGGCATATGGAATGCTTGCCAAGTCGCCGATAGCAGATATACTAGGAGGTCATGCGGCGCCTCTCCTTTTCGGAGCTATGGCAGGCTGGGCAATGTGGATACCTACCTATCCTATAGACATTGTGAAAACTATTGAACAAGCTCAAACAACAGAGAAAGCCGATGAAAAGAAGAAGAAAGATGTATTGAATTCAAGACAGATTACTGCAAAGTTATATAGAGCTGGTGGACTTCGAGGATTCTTCGATGGATTAGAACCTAAACTGGCAAGAGCTGCCGTGAAGCATGCAGTTACATTCTATGTATATGAGGTTTTGATGGGCTTCTTGAGACCTCATATTCGTAATTGATTGAGCACAAGTATGATAAAACAATGGTGTTGTAGCTTGTAGTAATGGGTTGTAGGAACCCTACAAGGATACCAGAGAGCGGGGCGGGATTTGATAGACTTTGCAGTCAGCCCTCGCTTTGCTATAAGTAATTAAGATTGGTATGTAATTTTCTATAATCGGCATTGACTCAAATTTGCATTTATAATAACATATGATTTCAATTCAATTATACAAGGATCAAGGAAGACACTGTATGTCTAAAATTATCATTCCTATCCAATGTTGTTCTATTCAGTTCAAGTACAATCTATATGCACCCGCAACAGCCCAAACAGCACTCATTGCAAATAAAAATGGTCTATTGTTCTTCAGTATTGGTTTGCTATGCATAAAATTGTTGAGTTGTGATTGGAAGGATATAGGTTTATGTATCTTTGAAGATGATTGTGATTTTGATCTTATATTTGCTGCAGTACTATTATTGCTACGTATAGGTTTAGATTGAGATGTTGGTTTCATACTACTTTTGTCAACAGTACTATTCCACTGCTTTATATCATTTGATGTCTTCCCCATTTTATCATCTTCTGTGGCGAGATAAAAGAAGTAGCTCGAAAGGCCGAGACACGTTGCAACTCCCGTGTATAAACATGATCGACAAGATTGTTGTTTCTTATGATCAGATTGGATAGACGAGGTATTTGGCGCTTCCATCTCGTTTATTGTCCACAAAAGTACGATAGTATATAGGCGCCGTGATGTTGCAACTCAATAGGTAGGTTGGTATTCATTTTTCAAGTCTCATAAACAAGGATAAATCGCCAAAATCCCCACTATTCATGAGGAGAAAAATCTTCTCCCCTCAAACTCAAGTTGCCGATCATTGGAACTACCACCATACGTCTCCTCTCCTTTTAAATACTGACACTACTGTAACAATGGGAAAGAAAATAGTTGAAGAGGTTGATCCCACTGGGTGGATGTTATCAAGTGATATTGCAAATTTCGTCCTCCTCCATCAAAAGGAGGTACTTTACATGTGTATGGTGAGTTTATGTGTCTCTTATGTTGCAATAACATTGCAAATCTCTCTCACTTTACTATTTCTCTTCATATTCATATCTATGATAGCTTGGATACACATTCTTACACGGTGAGTGCTATTATTCATATCATATTTTTATATGTTGAATGGTATCTTCGATCTTATCGATACAACTAAATACCTAATTATTACATTCTCTTTTATATATTATAGGCAGCAAAGTATTTGCAGCAGCACCAAAGGGGGCAGCATTCTCATACAAACTCGTGTCAATGATTCTAACATGTACTGGTGGAGGTATCCTTGTGCCATTATTCATCAATGCTATCCCGGTACCTCTTGCTAATGATGCATATCCAATTGCAATATTGGTATCATTTGCTATCCATTATTACTTTCCTATTGTCTGGGAAGTTGTTGCATTGTCACCAATGGTTAAGGTAAGAAGTTTGTGTATTATGTATTAGATATAATGAGCACCCAAATATCTAACATACGCCCGTATTTTTCAGGCATTGATTATCGTATTCTATGAATGTGTAAGGGCAAAGGTTGTTCTTACATTCACATTAGCGGCCAATGCAGCCATTGCCCCGTCTGTATTCTCATTTCCTCTCTTTGGGCCTATCATGTGTGGAACAATTGCTGGTTGTGGTGGTGCCTTCTTGCCATTAAACAAGGGACTTGACCCCATCAAAAATGGAATGGCATATCCAATGGTTACTGCTTGCTTAGGATCGGCATTAGTACATGTCTTTTTGAACACCTCATTCAGTGAGGGTGTTATTGATGCTAAGGCAAAGGCACATTTGCATTTGGTTCTATTCTTTATCTTTGTTGGCATTGTCAATGGTTTGGATTTGAAACCAAAGCCCACAAAGTCAAAGAAGGAGTAAATATATGTGTTAAGCATTATCCAAAGAAAAGAAAGAGGTATTTGTAAAGGAGAAAAAGAGCGAGTAAAAGTGTTGCGAAAGGATAGTAGACATAAGGTATGTTTCATTCAATATGTGGTCGAAGAGAAGATGTGGTAGTAATTTGTGACAGGGTATCATTTGGACTGTAGAAGATAAGATAATAATATCAGTATCATCTATGCTTAAATATATTTATTATCTAGTTTGTAACATTACAGATGCAAAGTCATTCGCTGTCCCATCCCTAGTTTCATTCATACTTAGTGCAGAGGGTGTATTACGAATTACATCTGATGTAATATTACTCAATGATTCAGTGACGTTAACCCCATATATCTGTTCAACTATTGACGATGCTATAGTCTGAGTTAACTCGATTGGTAACTTCAAATCAGTAACTAATGCTTTAGCAATTGAAAATGGATCACAACCTTCCATTCCGGAGGAGTTGACGTCATAATCAAATTCATCAAAGATAACAAAGCCATCTTGCCGTAAACGAATCTTAATCCTAACAATATTGGATTGCTGCTCACTATTGTCCCCTGCTTCTTCATCAGATTTTACTGCTGGAATAGAATACCCTGTATTCGATACCATATTCTTCTTATCACTACCCAATGCAATAGCAAGCTGGGTATTAATCTGTTTATAAATAATTGAATATAATTTAGTATCACTCAACAAATCTAATCGACCACCCATGTAACTTTTATTTCCTCGTGATGAGCCGTATACTTCTGCATCTGCTAACATTGTTTCAGTTAAATGTGTAGCGTTTGGATCAATTAGTGAGGGTAGTGAGAAGCTGTTATCTGTTTCTTTGGATAGTGTACTCAAACTTGATGTTTGGTTGCTGTAGTTTGATGGTTGTGAGATTGGAAGGCAGTTTGTATCAATCAATAGGGTATCAATAATGTGAACAGCACCATCTGATGACGATGCGTCAACTCTAATTGGTACAAGAGTTGTTATTGATGTCATATTGAAAAGGAGTGTATAATGTTGAGGAGTTTAGTAGAAGAGTAATAGTAATATTTACCAACTCCGGTATATCTTAAATAATCGAAAGAGCGGTAAGCACTGAAATATCTTATGAACACTAATCATTGATTATCCTTCAGTTGCTTCGCTATTTGTACCATGCTCTTAGAGAGCTAAAGTCATAAGATAGGTATTATCTAGAAGTGGTCTAACTCTAACTTGAAGCTAATCTTGACATCATCTGCTTTCTCGAACAGCAAATGGTCCAACATATGGCGGCAGTGGTGCAATACACAATAGCAATAGTTTGGAGTTGAGATTGACCTTTGCAGGAAGTAATTATAATATAATTATCTGGTAGTACTGGTTTGGAATTACTTCGCTAGCAACATAAGTTGTGCACAAAAGCGTCATTGCAATTGCAAACATCAAGTGACATCAAACTCTCATAGTAATATTGAAAACACAGTATATCATATCGAGCATATTAGGCATTTGAACTTAGTAGTAGACAATAGACTGCTTCAACAAAAATGGTGGTAGTCAATAGGAAAAGAAACAGATCGTATAGCTTGATGCTCACATCTTGTGCTATGATATGCATAACAAATCACTTTGACAACCATGCCAATGCTTATATACCTCCATCTGCTATACCTAAAAGTCATCATAGACAACATAAATCATCACACTATCATACTACAGAAGTGTTTTCAAGTAGAGCTGCATCATCAACTGCATTAGATGATAGTAGTACATCAACTAAAACAATATCCAGACTTGCTAATAATGAACATCAACAATATAACAATCATCAATCAACATCATTATACAATGTCGGGTATGATGCCGAATCAATAATGCAATATTATGATTTACGACCATGGGAAGTCGGTCTAAGATTGAACATGTTAGGATTACCTCTATTAGGATGGTACCTTGGATTAGTTATGGACAATGTACTTAAAATTAATGATAAAGAAGAAGTGGAACGTAAACGAGGTGAGGAGTTACGTGAACATTTCGTTAGAAGTAAGAGTGTTGCATTAATAAAGTCAGGACAGGCATTAAGTTTACGACCGGACTTGTTAAAGAGTAAGATATGGGCACAGGAATTGGGTAAGTTGGTTGATGAGGTTGGATCCTTTCCGGATATTGATGCTTTGAATATTATTAGAGATGAATTATCAGATTTGCTGCCTAGTATAAAGAAGGCTAGGAAAGTTGAACAACAGACAAGTAAGAGAAACTTAAGTAAGCAAAAGAGGGGTAGGAGAAACAAATTGACGAGATTGGTTGAATCGGACCCTATATTGAGTCTGTTTGAGTTTGATAATGATGTTAGAACTGTTGCTTCTGCATCTATTGGTCAAGTGGTAAGTCTTTCCAAGTATGATGTACACTATTCTGTCATAGATTTCTGACTAACTGAACTTATATGAACATGCATCTCTCAGTACAAGGCAAGAATACGGCGAGGAGCGGCTCTAGAAGCTGCTATAGGAAAAGAAGAGGCTGCTAAATGGGGAGGCAAAACCGTAGCAATCAAAGTCCAACGACCTGATGTAGCCGCTTCTGCAGCTCTTGACATGTACCTCATTAGACGAACAGCAATGTGGCTATCAAAGTTGAGATCGGGAGACATAGTTGCAATAGCCGATACATTTGGCTTGCAATTATTTGGTGAACTAGACTATGTACGAGAAGCAAACAACTGTGAGAACTTTAGAGCATTATATGGAGATTGGGAGGATGTTGTAGTACCACCTGCATGCACACCGCTTACTAGAAAGAAGGTGCTTGTCATGGAATGGACAGACGGAACTAAAGGTCCTTGGAAAGGTGAAGATGGACTAGATATGGTTCGTATCGGTCTAAGATGTTCGACAGATCAGTTACTGAGGACTGGTCTCTTTCATGCAGATCCTCATAGAGGGAATCTTCTAAGAACTCCAGAAGGACATCTTGCTGTGATTGACTTTGGCATGATGGCTGATATACCTGAGTCTGATAGATATGGTCTTATTGGACTTGTTCTAGGCTTGAAGACAAAAGATACTGATCTTGCTACAGAGAATCTTATCAAGCTTGGATTCTTGGACGATACCACCCAAGTAGAGATCCTTGTGCCAAGGCTGAGAAAAGCACTCAAGAATGCCACTGGAGGTACAAACAAAGCAAGTGATTTGAGCTTCTCGTTGCTTCAAGTAGAACTTGATGAGATCTCACGGGATAATCTGCTCAAGTTTAGAATTCCACCATATATAACCATCATCATTCGAAGTCTAACAATCCTTGAGGGATTTGCACTTAGTGTTGACCCAAACTTTCGACTGATTAGAGGGGCATATCCATATGTCTTGAAGCAATTACTGTCTCCAGACTCAACAGGTCAGACTCCGCAAGCACTTGAAGACCTATTGGTAAGACTTCTCACTGTCAATGGCGAGAAGAGAGAAGTAGAGTGGGGTCGATTACGAGATCTATTGAGACTAGCTCAAAAGGCCAGCAAATCGTATGACCCGTCAAAAGACGACGGTGATGACAACAATAAAGCTAGTGTCTCGAGAAAGACACTCAACCTCTTCCTAAAGTTCCTTACAAGTAAGACGGGTCTCTTTCTCAAGGAACCTCTTGTACATGAATTAGCTGAGGCAATAGATGGAATGGCAAGCATAGGCGAGGCCAACCTGCTGCGTGTATCTCGTGGCCTTATTCGTCCGCTTCCAGGTGGAAATGGGCCGATCAATAAAAGAAGAATGGTGGAGTTGCGAGCTGTTGTGGAAATAATACAGGCTGCAATTGAAGTAGACGATAATACCAATGATGGTACAAATCGTCAAGAGCGCTTGGAATTGGCAAGAGAGTTTGCTACTGGTCTTCTTAGTCTGTTTACAGATGAAAAGAGACGTGAATTAGCCGCCCCCGTTCTAGCGGAACTTACCAGCGTTATACAATTGGTTGCTGTCGAGGTACTTGAGATCAGAAGCAGTCGAGCCATCCGCGGAGTTCTTGGTTTGGCATCTGCCTCAAGTTAGTGGTGGAAAGTTGGGCTTGTACATAGATGTAACATAATGCTATATCAACTGAGATACTTGGTTAGTTATTTTGAGCATAAGATGTGCACAAAAATATTTCTATACTTCCTTATCTCTATTTAACTTTGAGCCTGCTGTGATCCCTGTTCATATGTACTTTGTAACTAATAATAAGACAAGTTCTTTCTGCTAGCCAAGACAAAGGACTAATTGCAAGTCCCTTTCAAGAAAAAAATGTGTGAGTCGCACCCAAATGCGACTTGATGAGAACTCTCCTCTCACCAAACACAACCAATCTCTCTGCTCATTAATTGACAGTACGGCAAAGAAATCGTCAGTAGATAGTACCTGACAGATTGTTGACGCCAGCCACAACAATAGAAGTACGATACGTACGGGCATCATACGACGGGTAAAATTTTATCTCTTGATTAGAACCAATTATAATCCACAGCTAAAATACACATAATCACAGGCTGGACTACAGCAACAAAGATATCAACATATTAAATTAGGACAAGTAAAATGGATCTCTTGGCCGATGTCGTCTCTCAGGTTAGTTTAGTAATTGGTGATGTTTAATTTATTTATGATATCCTACTAATGCCTTACTCTCTTCCTCTTCTCTCAACAGGCTAATTTTAGCCCCGTCCCGCCTGTTGAATCATCATCGGAGGTAATCAAAAAGAGTTCACCCTTCCAGCCTCACAAAATCTTATATTCAGCACCGAATTCGAATGGGGAAGAAAATTGGGTGGGGTTATCACCTCTTGACATGGTTCAACAGATAGTTTCGATGGCAGAAAACTCCGCGAATTATCACATCGATCCCCGTCTAAGCTCAGCCCGTCAATTGTTACAGACAATTACCAACCCTGAATTAAATCAAGTAGTTGATTGTGCTAGCGGTGGTAAGAAGGAAGGAAAGAAGAGGAAGAGCCGGGGAGGTGATGATAATGAGGATGCAGTTCTAACTGATGATAGTTTGGTGTTAGCGTTGATTGATTCAGTAGATGTCTCTCCTTTAAATATCAACTTTAAGGCATGGCGTCTTGAAGGGGAAGGGACGAGTCTTGAAGAGAGCATCATCTACTCGGGTCTTGACGGTTGGATAACAAGGCTTGAACCAGTGGCCAAACACTCAAGAAACAAATGGGTGTTACCATCATACAATCGTGTGCAACAACAATTCCAATCCAGTGTTTCAAAGGGAGATGATGTTTCACTTGCTATTAAAACAGCCACATCTCAGATGATGACACTTGCCGGTATGCTTTGTGAGTCTCCTGTTCCGACCCCTAAACCTCTACTAGAGGTCAAGAGTGCTCCCGTTGTTAGCTTTGAGGCTCCATCGAAACCAGTCGTGAAGAACAAGATGCTTCCTGCCGATGCATTTCAGGAAAGTCCGCGTTAATATTGTTTTATCATGTGCATACAGGTGTTCAGTATGAAGACTCGACACTCGACTGCTTTATTTGACCTTAGTTTGCCTTAGTTGATTGCCCTTGCTTATCATATGTACTAATATATATTTTAATCTCCTCTCTTTTATTTTTGCGTATCTTCCAGCATTATATGGATTTCTGGTTAAAAACTAACTGGATGTAAGTGATATAATTCTTTTGTTTGTCTTTCTAATTTACATTCAGCTGTTTACTCATTAATCACAACATCTTCCTCATTAGTAATCCCTTTCCAGATGAGGCAATGAATTTGGCTTTGGCAAACTTCCTGTTAAGCACTGGCAGTATCGTTCTAACACCCAAAGATAAGGCATCCCTAGTTGATTTGAATACAGAGCAACATCGACAACAATTGATTAACATTGCCATGGAGAAGATGAGTAATTGGTTAGTAAATAATCGTACTCGGCGCTGGCGTCCGGCACTTCAAGATGCCTTTGATGGTCGACGTCCAGCTGCACTTCTCTATGAAGACTCGAAAAGGATTTATGAGGAGATTCCCCTCCGTCCTCTTGTTAATTGGGATTCATATCGATTGTTTATGTTTGATCCCAAGTACTTGACCAAAGTTAAGACGTGGGCAAAGCCCGAAAAGACAAGGCGGAAAGCAGCCAAGGGGAAGAAGAAGGCAGCCAAGGATGATGACGATGAGTACACTCCTCCACCAGCTACCTCAAGGAGAAAGAGAACTGTCGTCCAGACTCGTCCATTACCTTCTATTAATCATAACATGCCGCCACCACTTGACCATTCTCCCTGCTCTGCCTTTCTCAATGCAGGTACTCCCATGCAACTAGATGAAGATGAAGGTGAAGGGTTACAGATGATGACGGCAGTTTGAATTATTGTTGATCTGATATCTTGAATCTCCCGATAGTTTGATGATATGATATGATAGTTGAGTTGCTTCAGATTGATATTGATTGGGGTTGTTGTTTGTAGCTTTTTATAACTCATGTAAACCCGATGTTGTATGTAATTTATAATGCTTTGTTGTATTGTAAAGTGCAATTTGTTTGTTCTATATACCCTTCTCTCGCATATGCTTTGAGTGACATGTCTTAAAGTTATCCCATTGTTCAGTACATGGTGCAACTATATATAATGATTGCAATAACAAAGTTTATAAGTATGAGTAAAGCATAATTAATGTCATACCATCAATTAAAAACTTATCATACCTTGGCCCTGATGCTCATCCATACATTGCTCTACTTTTTTATATATTTCTTCACATGGCATTCCCTCTGATGACAAACCATCTGATTCGGGAAGATCCTTTTGTGTAGTTTTATCACAGTCAATGCAAATTACTTCTTTCTTCTGAGATTTACTTTGTGATGCACCCATCGTATTTGTTTGCTGATGAAAGATGAAAGTCTACAACGGTTATGGTGAAAAAGGTATATCCACTGCAATATATCTATAGCAATCACAATAACTGTTGTTCTGTTTTATGTCATGTAATTTTCCTCTCTGGGGTATCTTTCTTAGTATCTACTGCAATAGTTATATCTATGACAATCTATCTGATACAATCAATCTAGAGCAATACCAATGGAGTGTATGTGAGAGATGTAGGCCGTAGCAGTAGCAATAGAGTGATCTTTGAGGGCAATACTCTACGAGCTACGGCTGATAGGTATACGAACTTCTTAAGAAGTGAGAGCTGTAGCCGGGTTTTCCGCACAAATGAATTTACATTTTTTCGAATCACGGGTTACCACCAATTGAGTGGACCGGTATCCAAAAAATAAAATGCAGGCATACCTAGTAATATAATCGATAGAGCCAGGTAGAGAGTAGAGAATAGAGCATGACCTACCATATTGCAATACATATACCACTAGGACAGTTATTTACGGTTATCCATTTCTGACTCGTCATACCGCCATGTACGAATCATGTCGGGTCGATTTTCTTCATGTGCACTAAGTAATCTCCATTTTGTGCAATTATAACATCAATCATGACGAGAATATATTATGGCGGCAAACGGTGTAATACGTCATATCGAAGAACAATACGGACACATTAACGTTAGAATAATCAGTCTATTCGGTAGATAGAATACCTATCATATACGGTATATTATGCAATTTTTTTATGTTCGGTTGTTAGTGCATCTGTTGGTATTGGTTGTTTGGTATTGACATTGATCAATATTGTCAATTTATGGTAGAATTAGTATTGAGATTTGGTACATTTAGAATTAGTTAGGGTATTGATATGGATAAGAGGACATTGTGCATATCATATGTCACTTTTGCCATGTGTTTTGTGCAACTGATAATATTGAGTTAGATATTTATTATGTATTGGCATTATTTAATTTATCAATACATCATATGAGATTATTGGCTTTAGGTATTAGAATGTTGGTATTAGTTGGAGAACGGATTAGAAGTAGTGACTTACGACGCCACTATAACACAACCATCAACACCTAAAAATAACATCTACACTTATACACGATCATCCATTAGAACAGTAAAACAGTAACTACTAATAATAACTGTTAACAACAGTAACAAACCATTACAAGTGCTGGCTTCGTTTGTGCAACTTCCGAAAAATTCGGGAGTTGCTACCACGTGTCATGTGAGTATGAGCTCATAAATTTCTTATGCATGATGGTCTATTGGTATCAATCCCATATTAGATGATAATTGACGAGAAGCCTACCATAAACTGCTCAAGCCTATATGAGAAGGTTTTGTGCAACTTTGGAAAAAGTCGATAAGTTGCACAAAGAGGATACATCTGTTCCATCGAGTTGGTTTATGAGCTCATAAATTTCATGCGAGAGAAGTGCATATAAACCCAAGATCATTTTGTGCAACTTATCGACTTTTTCCAAAGTTGCACAAAAGGATACCACGTGTCATGTGAGTTGGGATATTGGGCTCATAAATTTGGTGTAGGGAAGTGTACAAGCGGAGAAGGTTTTGTGCAATTGCGGATTAAAGCGGTAAATGCACAAAAAGGATACCCTCTTACTGACCATATCTCTCCTTCTCCCATTTGCAGTGTTAATAGTGCATGGATAGCAAAGTCGGAATCGATAATCATCGTAATCATGACTACATCATCATCATATTCTACAGAAAAGGTACCTGATGCTCCCACATCAACTTCAGTCTCCAATCCAAATATGAGTTCGACTTTATCTGAATGTAAATCGGCAATAGCCAAATTAGAGAGGGACAAAGCACTTATTGACTATCAGTTGGCATTGGCACGGATAGAAGAGAATCAAGCTTTCATTGATGATTTGAGTGATTTTAATTGGGGACCAACGGAAAACATTCCATTAAAGCAAAAGTAGGTTGCAACTTTATAAGCTGGATCCTAATAATGACGAACGAGAAATCCTACATTGTAAACTAATGATCATCGGAACAAACCCAAAGGAGTCAACCCACCAAACTCTGTGTGTAGTTGTAGAATAGTATTTATAGTCTTGCACATGCCACACTCTCCTCGTGTCTTAACCTTGCAATGCTTACAAATCTTCATTACAACAAAATCTTCGGAAGTACAATTGTTAGACTTGCATCGAGAGGCATGCATCATCATATTCATATGATTAGGTGCAATACTCTTCTTTGCTTGATAAAGCTCATACGTTATGGATTCATGGTTAGTACTCATCGTTTTAGTCTAGTCAATGAAGGAGTAGGTATCTTTACTCTGTGCAGCAAAGCAAAAGATACCTTGCACACAAAGATACTTTCTAGTTGCACATACGACTATTGTACATTGCACAGTTCTACATTCTACTCATAAAACCAAGAGTGTTTCAATTATCATGTCATCACTTCAATCAAAAGTAGATGAGACGAGGCTTAGAAGCAAAGCAACACCTATGGCGGTAGAAGAAGATAGTAGGATGAATCTTCTCCCAGATGTTGATATGGAAGATCTCAATAACGCTACTCGAAAAAGAAAGAGGAAAGCGATAGATGAAAATATAGAAGATACGGAGTATAGTGTACCATGTGATATGTGTGGGGCGTCGATTGTTGCGAAAGACACAGAAATGATGAACAAAATGAAATATTTGCAAAGCTTGGACAATCGAGATGAGATGATGCAATGTACAAGCTGTGCCTACGATGAGGAAACTAATCGTGCAGCCAAGAACCTCTATACTGAGTACCAAGCAACTACAGTTCCAACAACAGCAATGATTTCAGCGTTGGAAGCAAGTGGCATACCACCAAACATACTCGGTGATGTGTTTATTGTAGAAAGATTGCAGATGGCCGTTAAGGGCAAGATAAAGAAGATCCAGCCCAAACACGAATACAAAGAAGAGACTAGCTGTGCAGCAAACTTACTTTACAGCAACGCAACTTTGTATTCATGCCGATTGCCAAAGAAAGCGATAGATGAGGCATTACAGGCCAGCGGTATACCATCTAACATCATACACTCAAAGAACTCTATAGATGTATCTCTTATGGCCAATCTACACAATATGGTTAAGCAAAAGATAAAAGAGAAGCCTCGGCGTAAGCACAATAAGAGTAGAAGACAGTCAAGTAAGAATTCGCTTGAACCCAGAATGAGTACAGATGAGAGGATATTAGAGGCAACAAGACTTGCAAATCGAATGGCTTGTCCGGGTAAGAAAGGCGTCTTTCAAGCCCCAGTCTGTATTGTTTGTGACTACCATATCATAGGCACGGAGGAGATATGTTACTTAACAAAAGAAGATCTATTGAAGAACGAGAAAAGAATCGGAGTCAAAAGTTATGATGATTTCTATACTAAAGCTAGTAATGGCGGATACAGCAAGCTTCCTCTTGAACTAGTCGAACAATATGAAGTTGATGGAATGAAAGGGCTGCTTCTTTCGCGTCGGTCACGACATGCAGTTGAGAATGGTATTGACACATACGAGGCATGTCAATCTTGTTATAATAGTATCAAGAAGAGCTTTAACAACAAGTCGCCACCAAAGTTTTCAATAGCAAACGGATATGTAGGTCAGATACCAGGAGTATTCGAGATTAGTGATAAGGATGGTACCAAAAGGAAAGTGGTAGTTGACGAAAACAAGATCACTGATATTGTGCGTGCAATGCTAGCCCCCACTCGAGCATATGGGTATACATTCTCATACTTTGCTGGAGCTCAGCAATCAATACAAGGTCACTATACATTTTACGAGGTAGATCAGACACATATGGGATCAGTTATGAATAATATCCAACAGTCAGGCGCTAATCCTCATGTACATATTGTGCTAGGAGGAAGGTTCACTCCAAGTCAAAAACGGATAGTACGTGAGAGGACAGCAGTTGATACAAAGTTGGTTACTGACTTGCTTACTTGGTTTATACAAAAGTCTGGTCACAAAGGGTTTGCTGGGTTTAAGCCACCTGCAGAATGTCTGCCACCAAAGATGGATGAAGAGATTGGAGAAGACTATGAGGTGGATAGCACAATTGAACGGCAGTTTGATGGTGGGACATACTACTTTTCAAGTGCCAATGCCCCGTCTAGTGATACCGGAGTATATGGCACACAACTCAAGTTTGCAAAGTCATTGTTGGAAAGAACACCACCTACACTCTTGGCATATGGCGGAGATTATACAAGCAGCCAGAGTCTCAAGCTTGAGAATGCCATACCATCAGCCTTTCCCTGGGGTCGTGGAGGCCCAGATATGTCTCGTCGAACTCCTGCATCACTGGAAGCTTGTCTCAAACATTATGGTCGTATCTCGCTTCCACAATTCATGAAAGGTGACTTTTGCTTGCTTGCAAGTCATATGCTGGATCGTCGATTGTCATACACTTCTGGTAAAGTAAAGTGTAGATCAAATATTGATGGAATGCCACTTGCTGAAAAGATCTCATTGCTAACAGTGAAAGATCTCGAAGATGTTGTATCTGGGGCTAATACCAACTCTACTGCAATTCAACTTCTATCATCAGTATCAGCATCATGCAAGGCTATGGGACATACTTCTGAGGCAGCGGCATACTGGCGACGTATATATTTTGCTCTCAACGATCGACATGGGCTAAATCCGTTTATGTTGACTGTCACTCCAAATGATCTAGCCAGCTTTTCAGTAAGAGTAATTGCACTAGCCGGCGAGGAGGTAAGAGTGACATAAGATATGTTTTGCAGATGTGTATACCAATCTTGTATATTTCACATCAACATCTACCCAACCTCATTACCCAGCATACGATGCCGTCGCTAGATTCTTCAGAGAAACAGTGTATCGCTGACTTCACATTACGCAAAGAGACTCGACTTGACTTCCCAGGAGCATGCTCATTGAACTTCCAAAGTGTCATGCAGATAGTAGTCGAGATCCTTCTAGGTTGGGATTCAAATAAACAGAAAGGAACAGAAGATGGTATTGTTGGCGAGCTTGATGCATGGGGAATGGCAGTAGAAGAGCAATGTCGTAAGACGTTACATGCCCATTTCTTGCTTTGGTCAAAGGTACTAGCCAAGATGAGAGATGACTTATTCAATGATGATGAAGCCAAGCAAAACAAAGCTAGAGCTGACTTCTGTGAACGCATTGACAAGGTAATGAGTGCATCATATACCAACGATGGGTGGATAGTTGAACATAAGTGTGGAGCAAGAGGTAAAGTCGAAGAGCTATTTAAAGAGTGCAAACTGCAAGTTCTACGAGATGCAAGGCATAAAGATCTCTGTCGTGACATCAATGGTAAGGCGATGGAGTGTAAAGAATGCAATGAGACTGTATCTACACAGGACATTATCAATCTAGCACTGAATGAATGGTATATAAATTCAAAGAAAGATGAGAATTTGACATTTCCCCTCTCAAAAGAACGGCATGATATTGCAATGTATCGTACATCATATGATATGATGAGTGGTTGCTATAAAGATGATCTGTTTTGGGGTAATGACGATGTAAGAAGAATTCTTCAAATCTCAGGTGACAATGAACATTGTGCACTACATGGCCCGAGATGCTTCAAGAAGGGACATGAGTGTACTTCTGGATCTTTCCCGCAGGCAAGCTATGGTAGCGGAAGCACTTCTATCAGTGTAGACGAAAGTGCAGACATGCTAGAATGGCACTTGCTAGACGGAAGTATAAAGAGAAGGGCTCCTTGGTTGATATTACCAAAGCGACCATTAGGATGTCAGTATCTCAACACCCACAATGTTCCAATCAGCACAATATTCAACTGCAATTCAAATGTAATCATAGGAGATGCTAGCAATACCTTCTACCTCACAATGTATGGATCCAAATCTACTCAAAAGGAAGATAGAGAGAAGAAGGAGCGCATTATGAAAAGGCTCATACGGCGATTGACACGCCTACAAATGGAGAAGGAACAAAGTCATGTTGAAGAAGATGAACAGAACGATTTTGCCCAAGGATTGAGCATGATGTTATCTGCAATGAATGCTAGTACTTCTCGGGATGTTGTAAGCTCGCCAATGGCCCATTATCTTGTGCAAAATGGTGGAGAAAGATTTAGCGCCTCGCATGAACCAAAGCATTTGCTTATCACCCAGCTAGAAGATACACTGGATAACAAGGCTGTAAACTTTACTCTCAGGCGTACGAACAAGGCAAAAGTAGATGGTACCGTTGTACAATGGCCTGATTCATCTTCGCATGACTACATACACCGCCCAAAGAAACTTGAAGACGTGTGTGCATATGAATTTACAGAGCTATACGAGAAGAAATTTTACAGCTTTAAAGATATGGATGCCAATAAGCAAGATGATATTGCTACAGAAGAAAGAGAAAGGTATAGACTTGATGAAAAGCATTCAGGTCATGAATTCGCATACATCGAAAGATTGAAGCACCGTGCTGTAGCTGTGGTATCTCTGCCAAGAGGCAAGCTCTGTCTACTCAAAGATTTGGAGCTTGGTTCTGATTCACCAAGTGATGACATGATAATTGAAACACTCTTGGTTTTATGAGTAGAATGTAGAACTGTGCAATGTA
>Ga0214478_100428_pt1 | contig 24873 bp, 20 predicted proteins | sample M1_20Mar14CPVII9_2_FD_178001 | JGI IMG/M metagenome (GOLD analysis project Ga0214478, IMG submission 178001) | Marine eukaryotic communities from Monterey Bay, California, United States - M1_20Mar14CPVII9sort6BwellD7 | ecosystem: Environmental > Aquatic > Marine > Unclassified | place: USA...
AGAAACTCGTACAGCGAACGGCTGGACATTATCTGTGCCGAGATCATTCAAAAGTCGAAACTCTGGTCCCAATTTATATTCCTCACATTGTATTAGTGTCTATAGAATAAAGATGATGAGAAAAGTAAACATATTTGGCAAATATCAATAGATGACTTACATGAGGATCAAGTCCAGCAAGCTGTGAAGATATTGTACTCGATGACGATGCGGCAGTGGATTTCTCCCTTCGTCGAGCTAATCTTCCAAGAGAAGACTGTTTGTCATCATTTGCCTGGGTATCTTCTATCAGAGTATTCAATAAATTAGTGAGATGATTAGATCCACAATTGCATTGACCTCCTTTGAACTGTTGGTTTGTCTGCTTCTGTTCATCATACGTAATCTGTGGCTGTGGATTGAGATGACCATCTACAAAGTACCCTTCGTCCCACACACACCGTCTACCAATTATTGTATCTCCTACCGTCTGTTTAATCAATGACTTCTCGAGCCACAAGTTTCCTAGTGGTGCATATGGATATGATGACTCGGCGCGAATCGCCTGTGACTGCTTTGACTTCTTTGGAGTGGGCTTAGTGGTATCAGTAACGGTAGGAGTCTTATTCTTCTCCTTGGGACTCTTCTTCCGCTTCTTGCCTTTCTTAATTGCGATCTGATTTGGATCACAACTCCTCTCGTGATTGGCAAAGCTAGCCGCTGCGGTTTTAGAAGGCAACGTAAAGGATTTGTTGCAAAACTTGCAAATTAATGTAGTACTCTTCTGTGTTTGTGAACTCTTCTTTTTGGGAGACACTTTGACGACCTGTGTATTCTTCTTCCCTTTACAGTACCTCACATGCATAGCAAACCTGCCGCTTGCACTCTTATTCGCAGGAAAGCTGCAATCCTCATTACATTTACGACAATAAAATGTAACAAGCTGTACATTATAATTTGTACCTTCTTGTATCTTGTCTAATGTTTCTTCATCACTTGAATCAGAAGATTCAAACTCTTCCTCTTTCTTGAGTTTCCCCTTCCTCTTTTTTGCCACTGCCATCTTCTTAGTGTTACGCTTACCATCCTTTACGGCAACTGTAACCCCTTCCGTACAAGTCTTATTATTAACTTTCACACGAACCTTAATCTCCTTGGAATCCTGATTCATTTCCCTTTCATTACCAGTTGAAGGTTTCTTCTTTCCAAGTAACTTTTGTTGTTGTATTCGCTGATCTACAATTGAAGAGTTCAAAGCCGTTGCAACAGGCGAGGCACTATCAAAAGAAGAACATTGTAAATCTGAAGCTCCATCTTCATCTGCATTCATACCATACAATTGTTGTTGATGTTGTTGTGGCTGTTTAGTATGTTTCATTTTATGTTGTGATTGTATACTATGACCATGTTGATAGTGTTGCTGTTTAACTGAGGAGTTAAAAGCATTAGCAATACGAATGGTATTATCAAATGGGGGAATATTCCTCTTCGTATTATGTTGCTGTGCCCTTCTCATTAGTTGTGTTTGTTGCTGCTGATTGGTATTTGAACCTCTTTGTTGAGACTCCAGCAACATTTTATAGTTAATTTCTTGTTGCAATCTATCATGGGTTGCTTTTAGTTGTTCATGTTGCTGTGACAACATCATTGCTCGTTCCCTCATTTGTCCAAGCTGTGCATTAACATTGTAATTGGGGTTGCGTCCTCCAATTTGCTGAGGTTGTGGTATAAGTTGTTGCTCCCATCTTTCCCTAGCCCTTATTTCAACAAGTTGCTGCTGCATCTGCTGTTGCATAGCATGTTGTATTAATCGAAGATTACTTCCATCCTGAGATGCATGTACTACTGGTGCTGTGTATAATTTAGCTTGTTGATGTGACGATGCATCCCTTTGGGGTTGATGTTGTACAGGATATTGTTGTTGTGATACCGACATACGGTGATTGGTTTGTCTAGACTCCGAACTAATACTACTGTTTTGTGCATATATCTGTGCTGCCATCATGGCTTGATATGCGGAAGTGATATCAGCTTTTTCTTCTCTCTTAGACGACATGTTGATATTATCTTAGTTTTTATGAGGTATGTGTATCTCATCTCTTGGTGTATCTTTTGCAAAACTAAAAGTTAGAGCTGATACCCAGCCACATCACCAGTTGAAACTGCGCCTATATATCATAATCCCTGCTGTGCGCCGCGCTGCCAATAAAAATATGTATGAGGTACTCCTCTTTTATATAATCTATGTAATAGCGAAGCTAGAAGGGGATAGAAGGCGAAGGAAAGATAATTTCTCAAGTCTCATATTTTTCAAGAGAAAACCTGTATCCCTACTAATGCATAGGAAGATGACGGCTGAGATGACGGACTGGCAATACTATGATCATATGGTTAGTTGAGATGACGGTTGGCTAGATAGATTCTAATATTTAGTGGATAACTTCATCGCTTTCCGAACTCTATCAAAGTATCTGTTTGTCTGTATCGGGTTACGCCACTTGTATTCTTTCCATTTGTCACCTTCACCGTCAGATACAGTTTCATTAGGGTAGAATTCATGTTCAAGTTTGAAGAACCACTGAGAATCTTTATAACCGTGAAATACTATTGGAAAGTCACCACAACAATGGTGTATATTGTCCTTGCCAGTTGACGGATGTGTCTTTGGTTTATTCTTCCAATACCACCATTCGCCTTGTTCTGTTCGATTCCAAAGTAGTACTGATTGTAGTGGAAGTATTGCAAAGTATAAGGTAAGACGATGCTTTCGTAGACAAAGACTCAAACATCCACTTGAACTTACCATCTTCAATCTCCCCGACAGATATTAGCTCTTGCCCTTCATCATCGAGTGCGGCCTCCGCATCCACTCCTGCATGCTGTTTGAGACAATAAGATGTTATTGTTTCTTCTTGATCAGTATGGGCATCTTTACACGACGTGGCCCAACCTTTCATAACACCTTCTCCATCGTCACTGTTTGATTCATTGTCAAATTTCCGATATATAGATACAGCTGACTTGAGTGTAGCTCTAGAGAAGAATACAGCCGAGCCGGCAATCATTGGGAATGCATCTCTTATTCTATGTTTCAGTATATGGCCAAAGTAATGTTGCTCATCAGGGGACCATTTCTTCTCTGTGACATATCTCTTGAGATTGTTTGGAAAAATGTATGAATCTGCATCAATCTTAACAAACCATTCTGCTTTATCACTATCACCCATGTCATCAACCAAGACCCACGACCTCCATATTTTCTCCCATATATTGCGTGTATTGCCTTCACCTTTGAGTGACTGATTACATCTCTCGTCGTTGTCCCTTGTACATTTATTCCATGGCCTTTTCATATCACGAACAATCACTACATACTCGGGCGGCAATGTGTAATTACTACTATTGCTCGTAAGATCTATGAATCCTGTTTCCTTGTCACCAATAACCGGATCTATGAAGAACTTTAATGTATCACATCGTTTGCCCCATGTTTTGTGAATGGCATTATACGAATGTAACCCCTTGGAAGTCCAAATAAAAGGGACCATGCAATACAGTCGATTCTGTGGTGCCGTATTGTTGGGTGAACTTATAAGTTCTTTTGTTATATTTGTAATGTCTGGGGTATCTTTGTCTTCGGAAAGTTGATCTGTAATAATTAGTGATTGAGATTCCTCATCTTTAGCTCGTTTCATTGCTGCTCTTACATTTTCAAAGTATTTATGCGTCTCTAGATGATTCCGCAATCTATTTGAATGATTTATTGTCAACGTCGCGCCATACAACTCATTCTCAATGTCAAGAAAGTCTTGACTATTTTTGTAATGATGAAATGCTAACGGGAGATGTGCCACACAATGTCCATCATCGTGGCAAGGATAACGCTTCTTCGAATTCCAAAACCACCATTCACCATGTGCTGTTCTATTGTAACCCAATATATCACTAAGTTCATATAACGAAATTTCTTCTCGTCCTTCATAGTCGATTGCAGGCTCGGCAGTAATGTTATGCTCCCTTAAACAAACCGCAGTAACCACCTCCTCGGTACCAGTGTATGAATCTCTACAGGTACCATCTTCTTCATCATCTCCTCTATCCATTGGCATATTTCTATATGATTCAGCAGCTGCAAGTAATGCACTTTTGCTGTAGAAGACTGCTCCTCCAGCGACAAAACTAACTCCTCTATCTTCCTTTCGATGATTCAATACATGACCAAAGTAATGTGGATCATTGTATGACCAATTCATCGTCTCTATATATCTACCGACGTTGTCTGGGAAGAGAAATGTATCTTGATCCGCTTTTATGAACCATTCTGCTCTCTCTATACCAAATTTTAAACCATCTACTTCCGCTAATCTATCATCACCTACACATGTCCCTCCAGAACCATCAGCAATGTACACTGCCATTCTCCATACTTTTTCAAAGATATTTCTACAATTACCCTGATTCTTCATCTTTTGTTTACCACAGGAATGCCAAGGTCTTCTCATATTATGCAATATAACAACATCATCGGGTAATGTCGTGTTTGCTTTGTTCTTTGCATCAATAACATCTGAAGCTAAAGTCATATTATAGTATCCTGTTATATTATCACCAATAATTGGATCTATAAAGAAGCGTAATATATGACATCTTTTACCCCAAGTGGAATGTATTGCATGATATGCATGTAACTCAGATGGTTTCCATATAAAGGGGACACCGCAGTATACTCTATTCTTTGTTTCTATTAATGTATCATTTGATACAACGTCTTTTATCTTCTCTCGTTGTCTCTCATCCCACTGATCTTTACTAATGAGTGGTACTTGTACATTTGGTTTTCTATCATCTTTGGGAGGTAGATTTTCTTCTGGCCATGCACTATCAAACAACTCTCCATCATTAAAGTATGTTATATGAAATCTAAATGTGTAGATAAATCCACATAGAGTTGGTATTACTAATAGAATGAAGAGTATTGATCGTATTGGACGGGATATTGTTGTACTTCTTTGAACTCCCGATCTAGTAGGTCTTGATGGAGACATTTGATTGGTATATGATAACTACCTTTACAATATCATCAGCCCAACACCAAAAGGTAGAAGTAATGGAATCTATATTATTGTGGTATCTTTGAGTGTTCTCCTGGATTATATCGTATTCATAGTAGAAAACAAACAGATATCTCCCTTATCCGGTCAATGTCACCTTAATAGTGTTGCTAGTGGCGGTGCCGCCTTTATTGTAGTGAGAATTTTGTAAGTTGCTAGTGGTTAGTAAGTAGGAAAAGACAAAATTTGGTATTGATACGGTATCCGACACAACATTTCCGTGCAATTAACATTAAATTCGTAGAATGTACCGGATTTTGGCTTCCGGGCCATCCGTTCCATAGCTAAAATTTATAGTTTATTCATAGAAATCAGAAAGTGACGTAAGATACACTCAATCAAATTCAAGTTGCAACAACTCTCCCCCACCGACCGCCCATCGCCGCTAATATCAAGAGTTGACCTCTCTATTGTAATAAACAAGGTGTGTAAGCCTACCATGGCGCTAATTATAAGGAAGATTACTATTTTAAACGGCGGTTGTTGAGGTTATAGAATATATTGTTGCCTTTGATTTGGATTTTGTGGATGGATACTGTACGGTTATAAGGAAGACATGAGTACAGATGTATTGCAATCCGTGGTACAAAAGGTATCATTGCAATCAAAAGCAGATTATATTGGGTTGGCGTGTCTGTTCGTGTTATAGGAAATGCTGTGGAGTTGTTCATTGCAATTTTGTGTATCTAACCTATCTTTATTAACTCTCTATTGCAACTCCCCCCAACACAATTGACCTCTCTATTAGTATATTAACAAATGAAATTCTCTGCTAGTATCGTCGCTGTTATTGCAGCAACCTCGGCTGTATCGGATGTATCGGCCTTCGGTATTAATAACCTTGCCGTACGTCGATCAACATTCACATCAACTGCACGAACAATGGCACTTGATGATCTTGAATCTAAACTCCTGTCTGATCCTGCACCAACAAAGACCAAGAAGGAAAGAGCACCAAAGAAACAGAAGAAGGTGAAGGCACCAGAACCAGAGCCTGAACCAGAACCTGTCGTTGAAGCAACAAAGAGTAAATATGCACCAAAGAAGAAGGAAAAGCGTGTTAAGAAAGCTAACCCTAATGCATATGATTTATCTGGCGTGGATGAAGTTGCTAAGCCAAAGGTTACACAAACTAAGAAGGCACCACCAGCACCAAAGCCTAAGAAGGAGAAGCCAGCTCCTGTGAAGAAGGAGAAGCCAGCACCAAAGCCTAAGAAAGTTAAGCCAGCTCCTGTTGTTAAAGCTTCTCCTCCTCCTAAAGCAACATCAGTTGCAACAAAGGATCCTAATGCAGGATTAGGAGTTGTAGTTGGTGGTGCACCATTATTATTGGCACCATTGGTTGCCTTGAGTGCTACACGTGGCGCGTTAAGTAAAACTGCTGCACGTCGTGAGGCTATTCAGGAAGCAGCAGCAGAGAAGGAACGTCAGGCTAAGGCAAAGGCTGCTGTTGATACTGATGTTGATAGTGGTGGAGTTGTCGGTGCATTGGTAAGTTTGTCTAATTGTAATGTCATTTGATGGTGGATGGATGTGATAGATATTGCAACATGCATATTTATTTTACATAAAGATATCAATCGGTACCTTTTTGCTTTGCTTCGGTCATCTGACACATCGTATCATACCATTCTCAATAACAATACAACAGGGATTTCTTGGAGCAGGAGTAGCTGCTGTTGGTTTTGCCGTTACTCAATCCATTGCAGGATCAAGTGGCGGTGGTATCAACCTTCCTGCCGTATCAGCTCCCAAGATCTCTGCTCCCAAGGTTTCCGCTCCCAAGATTGGCGGAGGAGCTCCCAAGGCTGCTGTTGCACCCAAGTCATTCATCAAGGATCCTAAGGGTAAGATTTAGAGCATTTTGTTATATGTCTATTCAATGTTTTTCGTTTAATGCTCACATCATGTGTTTCATATCGTATCAACAACTATCAGGATACTCTTTCGGTGAAGAGTCTGGTCCATCTCCTAAGCAACTTGTAAGTTGGTACTCTTTGAAGTCAATGTTTATTAGTGTATACCACATTTCTCACATCTCTCTTTTACGATGCACTCAATAACAGCGTGCTGAAGCCAAGAAGGCTGCTGAAGCTAAGAAATTAGCTGACAGAGAAGCTGCTCTTGAGAAGGCTGCTGCCAGTGAGTTAGTTTATTAATGTTTATGTCAATACAGTATCTTTAATTATGTTTGCTCATCATATAAATGATCGACACATTTAGCCAACGAGGCCCGTATTGCCGCACTTGCTGAGAAGAAGAAGGCTGCAGCAGAAAAGGCCGCTGCTGAGGCAGCTATCACACCTGAAGAGAGGTCTGCTGTAAGTAAATGAGTTGCCACAAAAGTGTACCGCATGTAACATTTGTAATTGGACTCATCTAACGTTCTCCGTTTTCATATAACAGGCAAACAAGGCAAAGAAGGCCGCTGAAGCAGAGAAGAAGGAAGCTGCCGCTGCCAAGGCTAAGGAGGATGCTGGTAAGTAAATCTCCACTGATTGTGTTTATTTGAGTGAGATTTGAATATCAAGTTCTAGGATACCGCTTGGATACCGCAGATGAATGAACTCTCTCCTCCAATGCTGTCTCTTTTCTCTTTTCCTTGATCTTACACCGTTTTCATTTCAATATAACAGCTGCCAGGAAGGCCGAAGCTGCCGCAAAGGCTGCCGCTCAGAAGGAGGCTGATGGTATGTATTTTATCATGATATGATTCTGTTTCTTCGTGTCATCTAACCATTTGTTTTCATTTATAACCTATCAGCCGCCGCTGCCGCTAAGAGAAAGGAAGAAGCCGCCGCAAGAAAGGCTGCTGAACCATCTGCTGACGAAAAGAAGGGTGAGTTTAATATATGACAGAGAGGTTTATGTAACATCAGATTGATAGATTATTCATCAAACTAACAAAAACATGTTCTCATTTACTTGATAGCCGCTGCCGACGCCAAGAAGGCCGAAGCTGCCAAGGCTGCTGAAGCAAAGAAGGCTGAGAATGCTGCAAAGAAGGCTGACGCCGCCAAGGCCGCTGAGGCGAAGAAGGCTGAAGATGGTGAGTTAGAAAAATATTAATAATACATGATAAGTATGACTGTTTTTCAATGTTTTACTCACTCTTATCTTTCAACTACAGCCAAGGCCGCCGCTGCCAAGAAGGAAGAGGCTACCAAGGCCGCCGCTGCTAAGAAGGAAGAGGCCGCCAAGGCTGCCGCTGCCAAGAAGGAAGAAGGTGAGCTTACTAATATTCGAAAATGATATCAAATTCCTAGGATACCGTTTGGATACCGCAGATGAATGAAACATACACTTACCCATCTTGTCTTCTAATTCAATATTATCTCTTTTCTCTTTGTCTTAACAGCCGCTGCCAAGAAGGCCGCCGCCGCTGAAGCCAAGAAGAGTGATGCATCTGCTGATGAGAAGAAGGGTGAGGGAAATAACATATTTGTCGTTTTTTTTTCAGTTTTATGTGTGGTATCTTAACTGACTCATATATCTCTTGCTTTCTATATATGTAGCCGCTGCCGCCGCCAAGAAGGCTGAAGCTGCCAAGGCTGCTGCTGCTAAGAAGGAGGAGGCCGGTAAGTATCAATGGTTCCGTTGATTATTCTATCACATATTCACTCATATTCACTTGATATGTGCACATCTCATATACACAGCCAAGGCCGCCGCTGCCAAGAAGGAAGAGGCTGCAAAGGCCGCTGAAGCCAAGAAGGCCGAAGCTGGTAAGTGATTGAATACCTGTCATTCATTACATGATTACACTGTATTATATAACTCACACATGTATATATTCAACTTAAATTTTATAGCCAAGGCCGCTGAAGCCAAGAAGGCTGCCGCCGAGAAGAAGAAGGCTGACGCTGCCGCCGCAAAGAAGTCCGCTCCAGCACCTGTTGAGAAGAAGGAGGCTCCTGCCCCCGCTCCTGCACCAAAGCCAGAGCCCGCACCTGAACCAGCACCAGCTCCCGCACCCAAGCCTGAACCAGTTGTAGAAGCTAAGAAAGAAGAAGGTGAGATTAGTTTTGTGAATGAGTGTGCCCTAGGTATCTTCATTATGTTTTGTATCTCACACATTCTACTCTCTCAATATAAACAACAGCTCCTGCACCACCTCCGGCACCAGTTCCAGCCCCAGCAGCTCCTAAATCAACAGAGGCTGCTCTTGGATCTGTGAAGGGAGTTGCAAGCGGAGGAAAGAAGTTGGAGAAGGAAACTGTCAGTGCTGAAACACTTGACTTCCTTAAGAACTATCAATAAGATACTTTTACATGATGATGATTAGAAAATAGATTGGGTGTAATTGTATTCTGCTACTAAGAGGGTTTACTTACAAAGTTTTGTAAGACTCTTGACTATGGGGGTATTTTTGTTTGTGAAAATAGGGGGATATGAATATGCTAGCAAGGCAATTAGGCTACTTAATTTGGATTAATAATAAAACAAAGCATTGCATTGCCACTGATGAAGTTGGCTCTTAGTTTACCCTTGTGTTGTCATCGAACACTGTGTCATATCTATCAACTATATCCATCACAAATCTATTTATAATATAGCCAGTCAAACCCCAAATTACATGAGGGCCACCTGTGAAGAAAGGAGCGTAATGTTTCTACTCATACAGAATAGATCGGCCAAATAAGTAAGGAATAAGGTCGTTAGTGTGCATATTTCAAATGTAGAATAACATGAACAGAATCACATACCTTATGAACCCATCGACCTCTGTCAAGAAATGATTCCAATGGCACTGTAAACACCTCTGCAACTTCAGATGGGTTCGGATTTAGTCGAGTCTCTCCCAATTCTCCCAAGAAGCATACAACAGGAGTTACAGCCACGCCAACTAAATGGTGCACCTAATATAAAATAGAAGCAAGGTTCAGTTTGTATGAACTCTTTTGAAGACTGAAGTAGCAATATAAACGTACCTCTCCCCAATTACACCGTAACACACCCAAGACAGTCGCTTGGTTATGTCCGATACCAATCTCTTCCTCCATTTCTCTTAGGCAAGTTTGTGCTATTGATTTATCTTCATCTTCACTAACCATACCTCCAGGTAAGCAAACCTTGAATTCAGAGAAGAGGCTGCAAGTCAGACAAGCATGATGAGTCATAAACCAGAGACAATTCAATGCCTTACCTCATCAGGATGAGCTCTCAAGTGACGACTGCGCTTCTCGAATAATATACAGGGTACACCATCAACATTACAAAGTGGCAATACAACACCAGCTCTCTTTGAATGTGCAGTAGAAACTCGTCTAGGCATACGATTTAACCCTTTTCGAAGGAGCTCGATATTATGAGTGTCAAATCCATTCCTAAAGTCCAGACTATCCTCTTCCGTGTGTCTTCTTTCTAATATGAGTGATGATTGATATGGATGCAGTATCTTAGACAGTTCTTCAAGATGAGGAGGAACTGATTTTGAAGGTAAATCAAGCTGTGCAAGTAGATTAGCACAGTGTTGTAATGTATCCTCTCGTTCTCTAAGCGCTGATGCAAGTGCCGCGGCAGTATAATTCTCTAATAGTAATCTCATGTCATCCTGTGGATCTTCTCTCAATACACCTAATTGACTTTGCTTCATTCTACTTCCCTCACGCTCCTGCTAATCATATCCAATTAACAAACGTTAGATTACTGCAAATATACATCAAGAAACAACCAGCATAAATGATACCTCTTGCAACATACCTGTTCACATATCCTACTCAAACTTTCATCAACAATGGTACGATCTTTGACATCATCAACTGCTATATTCCAATGTTGCTGTTGTGTAATTGCCTGTTGTCCGTGTTCATTGATTATATTATCTGGCTCGGATTTCCAAACTCGTTGGCCTCGACGTCTCGTAGAGAGGGGTATATTTGTGATATTTGTAGCAGATGAGAATAGTCTATATGAAGTTGTGGTATGCTGTTGTATATCTCTTCTATTGATATCTGTATTGGAAGTTAGTAAACTTTTGCAACATTCATCTTTTGATATTATCAATGTCTTTTGTAGTCGATTGAAAGAGCGCCGTCCACCGATATATGACGATTGTATTCTCCTTATTATAGTTGTATTCATACTAACTGCAATCCACCACTAGCTTTGCTTTCAGTAACAGACAACAACAACCCCCACACATCGATACATTAATCTAAATTAATAATTGCTGCAAAATGAGGGCCGGTATCCTAAATTGACGAAACGTTTTCTAACAGTTGCACCTCAAACCAATAAAACGAACACATTGACGAAAGTAATTACTGCGGACGGCGAGATATAAACACATACAGAGCAGTTTTATATAGAGATTTACTTCATGTTATGTGTTCAGATATAGGGACAACATCGCGGATATGTGCGGCATATTCATTTACAGGGATACTGTTTACTGTGAGTTGCAATATAAAACGTATGTGGCATGTGGTGAACATTGTGTTGGTGTATTGGATTGGTATACAGTAAAAATATAGTATAAAGAGGAGATTATGTGTCTATTCGTATATAGAGGTCACGTAGGGAAAATATATGTGCACATCTTGTGATCTTGTGCACAATTTTGGTTTGAGGGTGCATGATCGAGAGTCTGTTCAGTGGCATTAGAAAAAGGATTGCAGCTGAGGGCTGAGAGCTTCGTACCATTGCTGAAGGAAATACTTACCGTTTGCTATTGTTGCTGATACTTTAACCCTCTTCATGTTTCTAACACAACTTCATCTATCTATATTCCTGCTCACTCATAAATCTCCTCACAAAACAACAAACAAAATAAACCTCAATAATGACCACAACAAAAAACAATATAATACAATATTAGCTCTTTGTCGGAATATTGTTATCAACACAACCAGAATTTATAACAGGAATAGAAGATGTTAGTGAAGCTAAATCAAATGCCTTTGGCGCCATGGGTATGTTCATTGCAACATTTGGTTTATCAGTTTTCGGTATATTAAGAACGAGTAATCCAGATGAGAAAGAAGATTTAGGTGATGAGGGATATCAATTAAGTGGGATAAATCAGGAAACGGAATATTCCAGATATGATTAGATACTACTGGTGTTATATGAGTAATTTTCTTTCTTATTTGAGGATGTCAGATTTCGATTCGATTGGTGGGTTGTATTAGTTTGGGGCATGACTTTAACTACTCACCCCCTTCAATATATTTTGGGCGTGGCCTAGCTATAGAGAAAATGTTGGTCCACGTCTAAAAGATGTTTATATATGTCGTCAAGTTGTGGAAGTGAATAATCTGGTCTTAACAAATTAAAGAGATCAAGTTTAGGAAAATAAACTCTTTCTGGTATTAACCCAAATTTTTAGTGAAAGTAGCTGCTCTCTTGAAGGGTCTTAGGTGTAACTGCGACTTTCCATAATGGTGGGAGGTATGTTAATAACTCCAACACTCCTTCTTGTCGGAGACGGTGAGACGAATCGGCCTCTCTTGCCTCTTTGGCGGAAACTCCTTGATCTACCGAGACTGCGCTTCTGAGGACTAGGCTCTGGAATTCTGTCACCCTCGCGTGGTGTAAGGACCTTTACTCTTCTGATACAAGACTTCCACTGCTCCTTTGGTATGGTCTTAGTTGAAGCAGTTGCATTGACGACAAATCTAATTTCATCATGATTACCATCAGCAACGATCGCATAACTCCAACCACCTTTCGATCTACGAACTGCAATGAGAAGAGGTTGTTTCCATTAGTTGTGTAGATGCAGAAAAGTATATACTCCGTAGTGATGAAACGACTTACCAAATGCTGCATCTAGATGACGCAACTGGCCTATAGCCAGTGAGATGTTAACCTGACAAACGGGTCTTCTACGAGAATGGTCTTCGTCATCATCACTATCACTATTTGAGGTATCGCCGTCATCTTTCTTTGATCTTCGTCTCCTTCTTCGACTGCGACTTTGTCTTGTCTTTGATTTGGGAAAGATTATCATATCCTCGTCACGACCTACATCCCCAAGTTGATAGCTTGGATGTGCAATTGGACCGCGATGTATTGTATTATCAATCACAGGTTGACCTTCTATATTGGGTTTTGGAGAGGAGGTTGATTTCTGGGGCTTAACATCTGATCTCGAGTCTGTAGATGAGTCCACCGGTGGACTGCTCTCTTTACCCACCTCATTTGTTTTCTCCTGATCACTTCGAGTACGGGATGTTGATCGACTCTTAGATCTTCTCCGTGATCTCGATATTGATCTTGATCTAACATTTTGCACTAGTGACGAAAAGAAGGATGGTCGTCGAGACTTGTTCGGAGGCGATGTTGACGAGATCTTGCTACTAGAAGATGGTGTTTCTTCATTGTCGCTACCATCGTTAAAATCTTCAGGAACGACAGCCAATTCTTCTTCCTTAACTTTGATTGGTTGATCCTCCTCACTGGGCACTTGACACTTGACAGCTGGGGATGTAATCTGACTTTGAGATTCCACTTCTTCATCATCACTGTCTGTCACATCTTCAACAATAATCTCTTCCACTTTGCTAGGTTTGTGAACTGAAGAAGTGACATTGGATTTGTCATCCTCTATGATTTGAGCTGCCACTTTCTTTTCTGAATAACTCTTTGGTTCATGAATATAAAAAGAGCTTCCAAAATCTTCACTACCTTCACCTTCATCATCCTCCACTTCCTCTTTTTCTTCTGAATATAAAGTCTTAGTATCCATAACACTTGTAGGTGAATTATGCATACTTGGTGCTAGTGCATGACTCTTCTTAATCTTGTTCAGTATAGACGGCGGTGCTGCCAATGAATTGCAACTTTCTAATGTAGATACTGAAAGGGTAACTGATGAGTCTGATGATGATGCGTGTGATGAGGTAGTGTTGGCTACCTCTTCTTTTCCTGTAGGCTTTGATATGGTATCCAATACATCTAGTCCTTCTTGTTGTGGTAGAGATTGTTTAGATGTAGGATGTGGCGGCAATTGCTCATCCTTGGATTCGGCAAATGTTTTGATTCCAATTGATTCATTCATTGCAAATGAGGAGAAAGAGTTATCATCGTCGTCATCATCTTCAGCACTTCCTTCCCTATTGTCATCTATATCAATCTTCCCGTCATCAACTTCGTCTTTCTTATTCACGGTAAACTTTCCAATGGACATTGTAGCTCTTGATACAATCTGTTGTAATTCGGTAAGAGCTTGATTGGTTGTTGCTGTCTTACTTTGCATTGGTACTTCATTGGATGCCGGAAGTGGTTTTATATCTTCAGTTTCGTCTGTTTCTTTCGGAGTATCTATTAGTATATCATGATCTGTTGCAACCTCCTGTGTTATGGTGCTATCCTCTATTGTTGACTTATCTTTTGCCTTTTGTTCATTGGCTAAAGTAATAGATCTCAATGCATTCATCCATTTTTCATCTAACACTACTTCTTCCTCTGTGGTAGCTTGATCAATGTTGGTGTCAACATTTACATCTATATTTTTTGTTTTATTATCATTATCCATTTCCAACTTGTCTACTGATGGCGGCGGACGTACACCATCGTCTTTCTTCTCTAAACTATCACTACTAACTCTTCTTTTCAACTTGCCCATTGTAACTCCACAACTATTATTATTATCCAAACTCTTCCGTCGTTTAATCTCCCCGGCAGTACATATAGGACATTTACCACTACGTATTTTAACTGATGTGTGTATGTTGCAATACTTTATCATACTATCATTAGGTGTTGTTGATTCAATATCAGAAGAAGAATAAGAAGAAGATGTAGTGGTTTTGTAAGAACGTCTTCGCTGTATTAATCCCATACTTTCACGACGCTTACTATTGCTATTAGTATTGCGGTTAGTTGTAGATAATGATTGAGTTGCAGAGTTTGATCGTTGACGACTTCGAGTAGCTGATAATGACCGCTGTGATGATGATCTAGATCTACTTGCCGATCTTGATCTACTACTACACCTTATTGTTGACCCTGCCCTAGCTCGAGTAGCCGATGTTGACCTACTTCTACTTCTTTTATGAGTAGATGATGCATTCGTAAAGTTGGTTGGCATAACAAGGTATGGTAAGAAATCTATACCATCTTCTTGCTTATTCATATTTTTGCGAAATATACTGATATCTATATCAATCTCTTCTTCCTTTCCTCTACGCCTCTACCAAAGGTATACTTATGGAGGTAGTATTTTTTAATGTCAATGACCCTTTTTTACTTGTGATATAAGTAAACTGTATTAACTAGCCCATCTATCTCCAGACCATTCAACATGGATGATTAATTACATATCATCAAACAGTGAATAGTTTGTGTGGATGTCGAAAGCAAAGTAGTAGCATGGCGGGTATGTAGTAGATAGGGCTGATATAAAAAACTTCGCAATTTACCATGAGAGTAGAGAGAGTGTAAGGCATTTGCAAACATTAAGAGGCTCCGGCTGGATAAAAAGGATGTTTTTGTCAGTGTTTATTGGGTTTATAATTTTGTGCATCATTGCAGTCCAACAACTACATTTCACAACACATGATATTATAATACCAACATCAAATCAATATGATACTACTAATAACTACAACCGAACAATAACAAATAGACGTCGTTTATGGCCAAAACTAATATCAGATCCAAAAACACTTGAAAAGATAAATAGAAATTCCAAAATAACACGTGAGGATTTTAACAAATACAAGTATGGAGAAGGATATGATGATAATAGTTTGATATTACCAAATATATTATTTTTAGGTGCACAAAAGGCTGGGAGTACAAGTGTACGTATGCTTTTGTGTTTGTTTTTATCTGTAAGGTTTATATTATATAATGATTGTTTGCTTGTCTCATATAGATACATTTACATATTGAATGTCCGATATTATGCCTCTACCTATCTCTTCTTAGATATCTCACTGGCTCTTTAATGGTGGTATATGTAAAGCAAAGCTTTTCCCAAGAGACGAGATATACTTTGGTAAAGAAGTACACTACTTTGATTATGACGAACGATACTCCCAAGGTGTTGAGTTCTATTCTCAAAGGTTTGAACATTGCATTAAAGAACGACATCAGCATACAACTGGATTGATAATGGATGCGACGCCAGACTATCTTACATATCCAGAACGTATATATGAAACATATAGTCAAGTGTCGAAGAATACATTATCCACACTAAAAGTTATGTTAGTAATACGAGAACCAGTTTCCAGAGAACTATCATTATACAATCATGCACATGCGTACAACAACAACATAGCATCAACTTTCGAAGAGTACGCAGAAGTATTAGTAGAAAGGTTAAGCAATCCAAACAAAGTAAAGCATCACACTGGATTCTATGTCGATCATATAAAGAAGTTTAATTCATTCCTTAATAGAGATCAGATACTAATACTTAGTTATCATGAGGGCACAGTGGAGGATTGAACAGTTTTTAGGTCAACAATTCGATGGTGAATTGCCAAGATATAACACCCATGACAGGAAAGTCCGCGTTGGTATTGTTCATTTGTATGAGTTTGCGTTCAATATGAAGTCTCGTTTATTTGATCACTTTCTTTGGCATTCACTTGCCTATATTTGATTGCCCTTGTGACCACATGTACTAACAGAAGTTTGTTGCCATTCTTCATCTTCAAATCGTTACAACGCGCATCTTCCAGTGCACAAAAGGAGAAAGTTGTATCTGAACGAGCATGGAATTTACTTGGGCCAATATTTGCTGAAAAGAATAGAGAGCTTTATCAGTATCTAGAGGATTATCCAGGTCCCTGGATGGAACAGCGGCAACTTCTTTCTCCATTTCCAGAAATATATTAATATATCATGACAAAATAATACACTATATATGCATCGACAAAAGCATTCTACAAACTCTTTTCCTAGATTTACTTATAAACTATGATATATCTTTTCTAACTCTCTTCCTCCTCATTTAGGTTGTTAGGAAGTGTAGGTTTGTGATGTTGTCGAACTCGATGTCGTTCTACTTCCAACTCGTTTGTTTGCTTGTCACTGTTTTCAGATGCCGCTTTACTACTTTTAGAGGATTTGGTTGACTTTGAGCTTTTAGTCGATGCTGGTATAACTGTGGAACTCGTAGTGCTAGGTGATGTTGCTGTTGCCTTTCCCTTCTTACCTGCCTTTGGACGTCGCTTTGACGATTTGGTAGTGTATGGTAACACTGTTGATGTTGTTGATGATGATGTATCATCATCGTTAACCGGGGGATCAAGTTCAATACTAGATAACTTGACAAAGATTTCAGGTTTCTTCTCTATTAACATCTCTCTCAATTCTTGAGCTTGGTCAAATGCAGCATGAACAAGATCAATAAAGGTATCATCGTTCTCCGAAGTGGATCTTGCTGTAATAATAAGACCGGCTTTTAATGTTGATGTTATATCTTGGAGGTTACGGTGACGCTTTGCTCTTCTAGTACGTACCGATTCAAGACGCCGACGTTGCCCAGCGGAAGGTAACGTCAATGTACATTTAATACCATTAAAGAGTTTCTCAATCAAGTTCAAGTTCAACTCTTGATCCAAGTAAGAAGCACATTCACTTTCAAATACTGTAATCGCTTCTTCTTCATTCATATCTTCTGATGTAAGTCCATTCAATTGAAGATCAACATCTGCCTCAAGACTGGCTACAACCTCGACTGGAGCCGCTGTCGTTGGAGCTGTTGTAGGCGGAGGTGTTTGTGTGGGCGGTGTACCATCGCCTACTGTTGGCATTGGACTAACTGTGGGGTCCGGTGTGCCTACAACGGGTGCTTTAGAAGGATTCTTGCTTGGACTTACTGTTGGCTGTGAGATGAGATGTAGTGTGAGAAAGAAAGAGAGCACATTTTGAGTTAGTTTTGATATAGATAGCGAGGATAACAAACTGGTATTCTCATCGATAGATATGATGAACACATAAACAATATCTAGGCTTACCTCTTTTGATGGTGATGAAGAAGGCGATGAAGACGGCGATGATGTTGTAGATCTTGTTGGGCTGGAAGTTGGGCTTCCAGAAGGAGATCTCGTCTCCCCTGGTTGTAATGGTGACAGGGTAGGAGAAGGTGAAGGAGGTACCTCCGCCGGTTGAAGTCTCGCATTCATCCGCAAGATGCTTACAGCTTCAATTTGAAAACCTTCAGTGTTTACAGTCCTTTGATACGAAAGAAAGTTCAGTTAGTATGACATCTCCATTCGAAAAATGAAGTAAAGCAAATAAAACTCACTCTATAATTGTATCCTTGACACCATTCCTATCGGATGAGATTGTATAGGATACATCTAACATGTAGGGATAATCAGTATCAGCATCTGTTGGTGTGGAGATGATCTGTTGTGTAATGACACATAGAGTATGTATCTCTGGCAGCAAGGACTGTGTAACAACAAAGCAGAAGTCTTTCTGCTCCTGAGCGGTCAATTCTCGAGGCTGTTCAATCTCAAATACTTGATTTAGCTCAACAATATCTCCTCCACAACCATACAAACCCCCCGTACCATTGATGTAAAGATCCTTCTCGGAGTAAATGTCACAACCAAAGTTGCCAAGGTTGGGTAGGATACGTTTCATGGCTTCATTGTCGCTAATCCCAAACCACTGTATGATGGGATGCCATTGAGCCTCCAGAGGAAGGGTCGGTATTGCCACCCCCCTTCCAGTTACATACTGTGAAAGAGGATCGTAGGTATCAAGATATCGTCCCAGAACTCTCTTACCACGGATACGTCCACCCATTACCAGGTGATTGCCACCCCAAGCATGATCAGTACCTCCTCCTCCATTGATAGTGAATGTTCTACCAAATTCAGAGTGAAGAACCAGCGTGACCATATCCCAAAGGCCTTGACTCTTAAGAGCGCTTTGAAATCCATACAACGCATCGTTGATTTCGTCAAACAACGCATGCAGCTCCGGTAGTCCAGAGAAATGTTGATCAAAACCTCCCTATGGTTGAAAAAAAAAGATGAGATTAGATACTTGTCTGTGTTAAAGAACATATGATATGCACACACCAAGAGCACTTACCATTTCTACAGCAAACACATCACGATTCACTGAGCGCTGCCCTGTTGCTGCAGCTTTAATCATTCTATATGTCATGCCTAATTGCTGACCAAGTCTTGTCTTATCTGGAATTAAATTGCTGCTGCCAACCTTGTCTAATATTTCAAGATATCTTTCGGATCGCTCTTGTGAGTCAAGAAATGTTTGGCTCCACAAATTGGCGTGAATACTACTGTGGTTGGAATTTTGTTCGTTCATCTCCTTCATGATTTGTACAAGGTTATCAGCTTCACTCGTTGCTGTGCCACCTGCCATACTATTTGGGTAGAATTCTTCAAGAAGAAGGGTAGAAGAAGTTAGTATAGCACAACATATGGAAGAGACTAATTTAGTTCACAATTGGACTTACTTTTGGGTTCAAACCTTGGGATGATATCAACTGCACGGTTCAGGGTTGCATCTCCGATAATAATATTAAGATTCTTATCTATACTAATCTGCGCCGCCGCAAGACCCTCTTTAAAGATTTCATCTACATTGGAAAGGGGAAACAAAGATAAGTTAGAAAATGATATGAAATAAAGATCCGAATACTGAACAAGGGTATCCTTACCATTCAAACGACCTAATACACCAGTGCCTATATATGAGTCGAATGCATCAACCTTAAACGACTCTTCTCTCATCGTATGATGACTAAAGAGTTGGGTTGTAGTCTCTGTAAGAAAGTTAGTTCTATCAACTCTCTTGTTCAAATGCCCGATTGATGCAAAGAAGACTGCATCACCACGGTTGTATAATTTGGTCAAGTTTGTTAGATGATTATTAACACCAAAGGAGGTACATGATTGATCTGTTTGTGGATCAATTTTATCCATATCTCCAGATTTCAGTGACAATTTGGTTCTGTATTTCTCATACTCGTCATATAAATCGGGACAACCACCGTCAGCACCAGGCCAAGGAACAAGCATACTATATGAATCCATGCCTCCAAAGAGATTCACAGACACAATAGCTTTGTACGGTACGGTTTCATCTTTCATATCTGGAGGTGTAGGCTCACGTTTGTTTCCAGTAAATTGAACTGTATTGACGGTATGATACTCTGCGGTACTAGTAACCAGTATCGCAGCCGTTTTGAGAGCTATACTTGTATCTCCGCCCTCGTCAAGAACATTCTGATATGCAGTAACAATCTTTGCTCTGTTAGAAGGATTCAACCGATCTGAAGTCAAAAGTGTTGCAAGTCGATCGATAACGTCTTCTGCAATAGTCAGGTCTAGATCATCAGGAACATATGAAAGATACGCTGCTGAATCAGTCAACTTTCCGCCGGCGTTTTCGATAGAGTTACCACATACGTTATATGTTCCTCTGTAAAAATAAGGACCGACTCCTCCATCACAATTATTCAAGCCATTCCCAATTAGCGCATTCACTGCATTGTGTGAGGCAACTATATAATTCATTGTTAGAAGCTCAGCTTCAGGTGCAACCAACTCTGCTACTCGATGATCTCCTGCAGGATAATAATCCAGTTGATAAAAACTGAAAGCATCTGGATTACCATACGGACTTTCACCAAAGGCATCCTGCCAATAATCAGTAAACATTCCATCTGTTCGTTTATTATGCAAGGTTCTTGTTAAGCCCATCGAACTCATTAGCTTCATAAACTTAAGAAGTGGAGACTGTACTCCACCTGAAGCTGGATCAAGTTCAGCGACAGGTGATATGGCATCCTTGTTTAAGAAAATTGCAGCAGTACATGCTCCCAAATTACCACGGCGTCCATCTCCATACGTCAAAGTATTCTTGCCTGGAGCCTCGTAGACAAATATTCCACTCTTGAAGCTATCAACACACGACTTGACATGCTGTAGAGTAGGATTGCTAAAACCATAGTACTTGAGCATCTTGTGACATGTCGAAGGGGGTGTAACTGGGTGAGCGTCTACATGATCCATCAGAGCATCAAATTCATGTTCACCTGAGAGGACTTCGGGGTCAACAGTATCAAAGAACGTGGGAGGGTTTCGGAAGGAGAATTTGCCATTACAAACAGAGATGGTGGATTGAATATTCTTGAGGAATATGACTTCTGCCTTGTGGTCAAGTACTTGAAAGACTGTATCTAGGGAGTAATCCTCACTACCATTCTTTTTGTACACAACAACATCTGGTTCATTTGTATCCAACTCTATGTACTCTCCATTATCTCCATTATCGTACATTGTAGGATCAAAGGCTCCAATCTTTAAAGTAGAAAGGACCTCATCTCTAGTTGGAACTTCAGTAAAAACAGCAGTCTCCTCAAGAGTCGTCTTGCATATGCAACTAAAGCCTTGGATACCTTCTGTATCTTCTTGTATATCTCCTCCATCACAATTGTTGTTTGTGTAATGAGGAAATGGCAGACTACCAGGGCTGACGACACTCTCGTCCCACCAGACATAGAAGTAGCTCACAGTCTTGTCTTTATTGACATGGCTTTGAGGATCTGGCTCGCCATCATTACTATTGAAAATTGGCCATTTGTTGTCAGGTTCGTGGATAATTGCAACCATTCCGTTGGTTATTATTTTCACCTTGATTTTGCAGTTGCTAGGAGTCCAATGATAGTTATATACCTCTAATGTCGTAACACCACCAATCACATTTTTACAATTCTGTCCGTCGAGGCAATGGCCCGAGATACCTCGGTTGTCTCCTATTCGCTTCGGATCACATTCTTTATAATTTCTTCCCATTTGAGGACATCTCTCCCTATTTGTTTGGAAGGTGATTCGTTCAAAGCTATACTCAAGTATAGGTTCGCCGTAGTCTTCATAGAATTTGCCCTTTGGATCACGATCATCATTATACCCACAGCATACACTCATAGCACTTTTAGATATTGAAACATATCTTGTGAGCATTTACATCATAACACTTCAAGCACAACAAACAGAATATACTCACGATGTCCATCTTCGATCAGCACACATCGTTGCAGCGAGGCCCTTATTACCAATATTATATCCTGAGAACACCTTAACTGGATTATCGTATACAGGTAGGAAGATACAAGGCACGTGCAGGTACTCATAATACACTCCTGTCGTGACCTCAACTACTCGAATTGTATCTACCTCACATTCTTTATCTGTACAGCTCAAGTTCTCATCAAGAGTAACAATCGTTTGAAAATCACACACGTCTTGTGGTCTTAAGTTTGGTTGGACATCAAATACTAGATCATCGGCATCATCAAATACATACTTTTCATTGCACATGGTATCAGGTTTATGTACTCCCTCCTTTCGAGACACACAATTTGGGCTGTCGGGCGAGTCAAGATTTCTTCCAGATCGTAGCACAACTCGTACCGCCTGTTGACAACCATCTGTCTTTGTACACGGAGGTAAGTTAAACCTTATTTCACCATCATTCCTTGAATTTGTGGTAGTTAACCCTGTTGTAATATCTTTAGGTGGTGCAACAGTTGTCAAGAAATGCCATTTGGGTTCATTTGCATCCTCTGTAAAGTAATATGTAACTCTATCGCATGTGGAAAAGGCTTCAATATCTGCCTCAATTTTGACAAGCTCTCCACCTCGTAAGTCTGCTAATGGATTGACAGACTTAACTGATATCTTTTTCATTTTCTCCTTGTATGAAGAACCCTGGGTGTTCGAGCCGTCTTTACAGTCATCAATGGTCTTTGAGTCGTTGGGATCTCGTCCACCTTGTAGTAGAGCTTTGGACTTACATTCATTACTTTTACCCTTGCAGTATGGGGCTGTAAATTTTTCTGTTTCCTCAGCATCGCCTGTTCCATCGTCTAAACCATCTGGTAGTGGCGGAGGATTAGGCTGATTACAAAGCTTACTGTATAACCCGGAATCCGAATCAAGTTTCATTCTCTTCACTTCTGGATCACCCTCACTTCTATTGGGATCGTCTTGTGAAAGTGGAAGTGTACTGCCTCCTAAAAGACGGTACTTTGCGTTCTTCTTTAGAAAATGTTTCTCAGGGAGATCAACACATAGGGGATATTGGTCACCAAGGTGTCCTTTGAACAAGTTGATCTTGGGTCCCCAATCTTTCATTCTCACCTGTTCCATGACGAGTGGATCAACTCTGCTTAAGGGAGACCAGTCTGGGATTGGGTAGTACAAATAAGTAAGTATGAGATGAGATGAGATTGATGTACAGCACGAGAAGCAGGTATATGTTCATACTGATACACAACTCAGCTTCTTACCTTGTTCTTCATTATTGGCTCGTCTAATACTAGCAGTCATTCCAGTCCAGATCTTCGCATTCGAGTATATATTCTTCTGTTCATAGTTATCAATCAATTCACCCCTCTCATCTAATATTGGAACTCCATAATCATCCATTTGAGTGAGCCCAAGACTATGTAGCTGAAGATTCTCTCTTGCCATGTTCTCATCGGCAGCTGCAAGAATACCATACTGATGCCAGTCGGAATGCATAGCCTTGTTTCCGAGATATGTTAGTTGAGTAGCCTAGTAGTGTATGTGCAAAGGTGGAAGGTGTAAAGAAGATGTATCAGTTGACAGGACAATAAACAAGTAGTCCATGTGCATGCAGATATGTGCAATAACAACAAAACTCTTACCATCTCTTCTAATAATGAAGATTCAAACATGACATCTCGGAATGTTGCAAAGCAATTCCTTGTAAAGGTATCAAGAACATGCAAATTACTCTCAGTATTAGCAGGGTCGGCGTTCATATCATTACTAGTGGCGAATATCTTATGAAAGTTCCAACCATTACGTTGACATAGCTGGTCAGGAGCATTAAGTACAACCTCAACCCATGCACCACGCTTTTGATTCGTATATGCAATACGATTACTTTGTACCTTGCGATTCATAACATCGAAGGTATCATCGTTGTATGGATTGGGTCTTATCTCGTCAGGAGAGCCACACATTACCACACCACCTTGATTTGGGCCGGCAAACCTGGGTTCATATTTGTAAGTTGGTTCAGCGACTCCTGCTCCTGGATCACGTGTGAAGACAGTGTAGTCTGTGGCAGGGTCGGGAAGTGGTGTTGAGACACAGGCATTCTCATCGTAGCTGATTTTACAACTAGCTTCATTCAGCCAATTGCGTTGAGTATTCAAGCATCTTGTGACTAGACCAGTTGTGGGGTCGCCGTCATCATCTCGTGCGGCTCGTTTCATTGCAGTTCCACTGTTGTGTGAAGTCGGGGAGAGGGTTTAGAATTGAGTCTACCGATAGGACACAAACACACAGATAAACACAAGCACACACACGCAAGTATACTCACCCTCCATCCATTCTTGGATCATCAACAGTATTATCATAAAACGCCGTTCGTAAATCATGTATAGCCCATTCACCATTTGGCATTTTAACAAATGTAGGTTTGTCCATATTATACTTGCCTCTGCCATAGCTGAAATAATCAGTATTTGACATTTGTGCCGGATCTGGTATTACATATCCATTCTCGTCACTGGGACATGCTCCATTATTGTATGGTTTGTTGAGTATATAACTCGATGTGTTTGTAATGTTTGCATTCAATACTGTAAATGTATCTAATGGTTCCGATGACATATCGATATAACTAATGTTGAAACCTTGTGGAGTTAAATCAATCTCATCTGGAAAATTAACTTCAGGATTACCCAAGGTAATATACTTGACAAACTTTTGATTAGAACACTTTGCATTACATTCATCACTATCATAATATATTAATGGACGGCCATTCACCTTTCTCTTTTCAGATTCAAATGTTCCAT
>Ga0214478_100430_pt1 | contig 24848 bp, 16 predicted proteins | sample M1_20Mar14CPVII9_2_FD_178001 | JGI IMG/M metagenome (GOLD analysis project Ga0214478, IMG submission 178001) | Marine eukaryotic communities from Monterey Bay, California, United States - M1_20Mar14CPVII9sort6BwellD7 | ecosystem: Environmental > Aquatic > Marine > Unclassified | place: USA...
TCAAATTGTATTACTTGGTTTGTTTTTGTTCAAGTTTGTGTGTATAGGTTGAATTCAAGGCTGATTTGTTATCAGAATAATAAGTGCCAACTCAATCACGATTTTTTGTTGATTGTTTGTTTGTTAACTTTCACTTGCTCTATATATGATCTTGATATATCAGATTACTGCAGATATTCCTTTTCTATTATTTAGTATTATCAGTATATAATGGACTTTGTTCTTTATCGTATAGCTACCTAATAGCTCATCACCAACTTGAGTTGGAATTTGACGGAGTGGTATCCTTTTTTAGGGTATCCTCTACTCTACTTACTCGTCGATGCGATGATGCATCGAGTAGTTGGCTCTTGCTGTTCGCTGCTTCGTCTCTATCTCCTCCTCTGATATCGTACATGGTGGGGACTCTCAATACTTTATATGTAGTTGTAGTTAGTTGTACAGTCCATTACTTGGTCATTATCTTTTACTTTTATACATCCTAATCTATAATCAAGTATACATTTACCCCTCTCTCTCTCTTGTCATCTGACTTCTTCTGGCCATCCCTCTTATGTATTCTCCCCCAAGCTAGATGAATGTCAAATTCTCCAACTTTAGCTGCCTTGCATCTCTAACCAACTTAGACAATGCATTGTTGAGTACTGACGTGATACTATCAACCAACTCTAAATGTTTCCTAGCATCTTGCCTATCTGCTTTATCTAGCTTGAGTGTCGGTATTTGAGACATGATAGTCTTGAGATTCTCCAGCTCTTGCAAATGTTTGGCTGCTATTTCATTGACTCTAGTACTCTTCTTTAATGCCTCTTCATCATCGGTATCTTCCTTTCCGTCGCAAGTCTCTAAAGCTTCCGCGTCTTCTGGTTGTAGATTCAACAAGGACACTAGCTTTGACTTACTCAACTCTGTACTCTTTGACATTATATCAATTGACTCAATCATTTTCATACTCGATGAGGTTATCTGTTCAACAATCTTGAGTGAGAACTCAAAGTCTAAGCTTTCAATATCACTGCAAGTAATCTTCTCGGTTAGCTTCTTTGTTGCTTTGGTCTGTGTAAGAAGCTTCTGAATATTTTCAATTGCATCCTGCTGAACCTTCACTGCATCACTAACCACTGGTCGAAGCATCTCAAGTGACACTTGATTATCATCCAGGTCGTCAGAATGTGTTGAGTCTCCTACAACTGCCTTCGTGTTCTCGGCATTCTTTAATAGCTCGTGCAAGTCGTCACCGCTAGTATCTGTTGATCGTGAAGGAGAGTCAATCCTTTGCTGTACAGTCGTCGAAATAGCTTTCAAAGCCACCTCCCTTAGTGCTTTGTTCTTTGCTCTTAGGTCTTCTACTAAACTAGATTCTTTGACCTTGTCCTCGCCCCATAGCAGTTGATTGATACCATTCTTTTGATCCGCTAGTTGTGATTGTAATTCCTTGATCTCTTTCTGTGACTCTGTATACTTCTCATTCAAGTTGACGAGCATGATCTTCATTTCTATAGACTTTGTCTTGGTCTGTTGCAACTCCTTCTGTAGTTCCCTATTCTCACTTGATAGCTCTTTCCTCTCTTCAACTATATCTTGGTCAGGCATATTGCTCAATAAGCCTAACAATTTTATCTCCTGACTTTTTGAATGGTTGCATTCTTCATTCCTCTGAGCTAGCTCAGCTTGCAACTCTTTGATCTCTGCTTTCAAAGTATCATTCAGTGTATCGGCCTCGGAGTTTTGTAATGTAATCTTCTCCATACTTTCCTCAAGACCAATCTGCTGCTTCATTTGGGTCTCAAGCTTTTCTACTGCTGCAACACGAGCAACCTTTTCCTTCTTGAGTGTACTTATCAGTTTCTTAATTTCTACATTCTGTTTGTCTTCTACAGCCATCTTTAAGGCAAGCTCTGATGATGCATTCTTCTCCTGTTTCTTCTTAATCTTCAACTCATAGTTACTGCTCTCCAATGCCTTTGTAGTTTCATTCAGTTTTGTTTGAGTTTCTGAGTGCTTGTTTGATAGATAATCATAATCGAGTTTCATTTGTTCGTTCTCCTTCATTAACTTACTAAGGCGATTTTGAAGATCTACTTCTGATTGTGTTTTGACATTTAGCAAGTGCTCCATTGTTTGGTGTTCACCTCGTAAAGAACTTAGCTCAGCTTCCAGATAATGAAATGGATCCATGTTAAGCCTTGCCGATGGTGAAGTACACATAGATACAGGATGGCCATTGTATGGACTAGGAACAGATGTAGATGGTATGTGATGATTGGATAATGGGCTCATTACAGCCTGTAGAGGATGAGATTTGATGACCAGCTCTTGATCAACATGAGGAGATGTAGATTGATGCGCGGCAGCAGATGTACCATCCCTTGGCAAGTAAGGCAATGGTGCCTGTTGCTTGTTGTTGTTGAATCTTCTTTGCGCTGCCATTGTCTGGGGGTACATCCTTTCCATATTCTCACGTTCCTTTGTTGCCATGACATCCATCGGATGATCTGGTAAGTTGTTTCTAGGCGAACCCCTCCTTGGCTTTACTTCATCATCTCTCTTCTCCAAGCTGCGAGGTGATCCCTCTAAGTTCTTCTTACGACTTCGTTTTCCCATTGTCTTAATATACTTGATTATACTCAGACCTCGTCCAACAGATTGTTTCATCTTATCTTTATCACATATACCCCTCTCCTCCAATATATCAATCGGCCTTCTTCCCATACCGTCTTTGAGATTTAAACATTCTGGATATTTTTGTATTAGCATTCCTAATATCCCCTCAACTTGCAATCCAAATTGTGGATTAAAGTTAATACAATCACATGCCAAATGAATAGGTAAATTGTCTTCATGATTGCGACATTGTACTCCATGTGGATAGGTATTGATTAAGGCCTCGATGAATTGCAAAGGTGCCGGTGTAGGTCCATGTAGACAAGCTAAATGTAATGGTAAATGACTCCATTTACATTCACCGTCAGTAGTTCGAGATGTAATCCATGTCCGTGCCTCGGTGGGGTTGTTTTGCAATTGTATTATTGCACTATCCCATAATTGTTGATTCATTAATAAGAATAGTTGTGTAGGGTTATCACATGATACCTCCAAATTGTTGTTGTTGTTATTTGAATGAGATGCTTCTTCTGGATCTATACTATGTTTGTTATTATTATTGAAATGTACATGCCGGGATGAATAATGATTATGGTGACCATCAATGTGATGCCTCGAAGGTGAGGTTATAACATACTCCGGGGTCATAACTAAATAAATAAGCACTTGATGTCGATATAAATCGTTTGTATATATCAGCTAATTATGTTGTTATATATGTATCGTTTAGCTGTTACGGCTTGTACCCGTAGTAAGTAGTATGCCTCTTCTCTTTCTGCAGAGGTAGTACAGGTGGTGAGGTCGGAGGGATACGGCCGTAATCTATTTTATAGTATTTTTGGACATTGAGTACATTTTTCACACATTCTGTTTACAATCATGAGTAGATATCGTAGTAATTGTATGTCTCACTAACACTACAAGTTTCCTATGCCCTATTAACAAATGATACCAGCAGCACCTCATAGCCCTAAATCGTCGGGGCGTAGACCGTCATATCCGCCGCGGAGTCCACGAACTCCAACAACAAGATCGCCACAACAAAGCCCCAACATAATTTCTCAAAAATTGTTAAATGATGTTGACTTGAAGAGCATTACCCTATCACCACCGTTTAGTCAAAGACATCCACCGCCATCACCTAAACGATCTCCATCGAAATCTTCACCTAGTTCACCGCAGCGTATACGACCGCGGTCGAATTCTACTACTTCTAGCGGCGGAAGAAGAAGTAGAAGTAACTCATTGAATAATTCTGCGAGTAAGACAGAATTCAATACCTCACAACGTTCAATACACACCAACAATTCAAATACTAGTGGTAGTCCACAGCACAGAAGAACAAGTTCCAATAGTAGACTGTCATCAGCAGAGAAGAATAATAGTCCCGGACAATTATTAATGAATAATACTGAACGAATTGAATTGCAAAAGGATGTTTTATTGCAAAACTCAATAAGAAGATCAGAATCTGGTGGATCAAACCGTAGTAATAGTTCTGAGAGAAGAAGAAGGAGTCGTAATAACTCGGGAGGAAGGATATCATCTGAGATTGGGGAAACACTCCGTACTGTAGAGAATGATGATGATACTTATAAAGAAAATGGTAGTAGGGATCCAGCAGACACATCTTCTGAGAATTGTCTTGCTCAACTGTGTAATGCCGTATTATGTATATTTCCAAAAGTTGAACCATTGCCATGGTCTGCTTTTTCTGTATTGGCATTATGGTGCAGTATACCGTGAGTTTGTGTTTTTGTGATTGAGTATTGTTTTTTTAATCATTGAGCTGACATTTATACCACTATTTGTACATCATCAGACCTGCTTGCTTTATCTTATTCTTTACTCAAATGGGTTTTGGAGAAGAGCTATATTACACAATATCAATTGAACTTGGACATTACTCCTCTACAGTAGCCGTGATACTGACAGTATTTATCTTTACACTCTACATGATTGATGCAGATGAATGGACAAGCCGATGTGGGAGTATGTTCTTGGATATAAGTATAGTTCTCATTGTTTGTGGATTAGTCATGCTGGTATTACTAATTGCAGATAGATTTCCATATGGTATGACTTGTCTATTTGCAATCTTCCAGCCACTTTGGATACTTGCATTGAAACTAATGTGCTATGCTGAGAAGGATACTCGAGTGTTTGTTTCGTGGTTGAGTGGGCCGTTGTTCTTCATTAGCATCTTGATAGGTGCGGCCTGGACTGCTTGGGTATTTGCAAATCCTGAAAATGAGTGGAATATAATATCTCAGGTTGCCACAGCAGAACGAGTGGGGTGTTCACCCAACTATGAAGGTTATCAAGACTGTCGGAAGGAGGAATCGGATGAAACATGCTTTCATGTAGAAACGAATGATAATGGGAAGGAAGAGCTAGTATTCCCTCAAGGCTGTGATCAATCATGCACAATTGTCTATGCTGAGTGTCCAAACGGATTCATTCTCTGGGTGGGTCCTATACTGATTGGCATGTGCACCTTCTTCCTGAGTTTCTTTTGTACATTCCTCCGAACTGGTAAGTCATATTATGCAACATTGAACCATCATGGCTTTAAATCCATCTATGGATCTGTTGATGATGATACGATTCCAACATCTACTAATCCTCGTCATCAACATCAACAATCCAAACTTGTAGAGGGGGCTCGGGAAAGAGATGTGCTAAACTTTGGTGTAATGTGGCTATTCATCCTATTTGCAATGTGGGTGACTACATCACTCGCCGGGACAGCCTCAGGAGTTACTGCTGCTTTAGCGGCCTTGACTTTGGCCTCGTTTGTCGCATCAGCAATGTTTCTAGCAGTGAGCTTTAGTAAAGAGGAAAGATCTCAAAACACACAGTCAGTGTTTGAGAGGTTAAGGAACAAGTATGGAGAGAAACTGGATATTGCTCGAGGCCTCTTCGTCGTTACTTGCGCTCCAATCATCCTTGTATACTTTGGATTTTCAATTACCAATCAATGTATACGAAGATGTGGCCTACCCTTCTCTCAACCAGCCGGGCAAGGAAGTGGTATCTTCACTACACGAACTAGAAGGCAAGTCGATATCATGAAATCATGGGATCGAGCCAAAGTATTTACATATGCAGTGTATTGGGGAGTAGCTTTCATGATTCTGCAAGTGTTTGTAGCCAACTTGACTGTTGTGTTCCTATCCTGGATGATTGAAAAGACGGCCAATTTAGGATTAGGAGCTGTCACTGGTATCATGTGTATAGTGGGCGCAATGATGTTTCTTCTGCCTCCAGTGCCTGGTGTGCCTGTCTACTTGACACTAGGCATTGTTCTCCCTGCCCAAGGACACACATCGCTTGGTAAGTCTTTTCTTCTCTTTTTGTCAATCTATTCTCACGATAATGTACTAACATCTCACACTGCAACCTTCACTTTTAGGATGGATTGGCTCGATTTTATATTCAATTGCCGTGGGTCTTTTATTGAAACTCTTCTCGAGTGCTTTACAACAAAAGATGATAGGCCAGAATTTGTCTCATTATGTCAAAGTAAGGCAGTTTGTTGGAATCAATAGTAAACTGATGAAAAGTATGAGATTAGTGCTTGGAAAGAATGGACTCTCTGTTTCAAAGGTTGCCATATTGATAGGCGGTCCGGATTGGCCAACAAGTGTTTTATGTGGAATCATGAGACTTGGTCTCTTTCAAATCATACTTGGAACTGTCCCGGTCGTCATACTAATTGCACCAACTTGCTTGACCGGGGCTCTACTTTACATGGCGTCGCTTGAGACAGACACTGGAAACCCATATTTTCCCTGGGCTGGTACTGTGTCGACTATTACTGCGTCAGCCACCGCAATTGTACAGTTCGGGGCTATGATAGTTGCAGCGTATTATCTTGAACAAACGGCAGATAAACAAGCAGCTGATGTTGAGGCCATTGAAGATGATCAAGAAGTGAAGGACGCGGACGATAAAGCTGCACATTTGAAAAGGTGTTACCGTGATGTTACACAATGGACTTCTCTCCCATTTGTTCCAAATCTCTTGATTCAAACATCACTTGTATGTATTGTATTTGCAAGCTATATGGTGCAGCTATTCGCAAGTTTATGTTTCACTCCACATTCATTGACGGACTCAATTGATGAGAATCTTGGGGGTAACATTGCCAACCTTTTCCTACCACTTGGCTGGGTTTCCGTCGGTTTATTCTGTTTTTCAATCATACTCATTTATATCTTTGAAAGTTGGGGGAAGAGAAAAGCTTCAAGTATTGCAAATGGGATTAGCATTTCAACTATTATACCCGAACAACGAGAAAGTTCTACTTCCGAGCAAGATCGATTTTCATAGATTCATATACTTGATGATTCATTCAAAGACTTCATATATAACATGTATTGTAATGAAATGAAATGTGTACAATATATGCAAATTGTCTTTACCAAAACTTCTTCCAAACTGTACAAAGTTATAATAACAACTTGACAAAGGCCAACTGCTTTTAGATATCCTACACTTATTAGTGTAGTTATTTGAAGGATACCCAAAGGTATCCTAACCTTTCGTAAAATCCAAATGAACTTTTGTGTTGTTTGGGGTTATTTATTGGTTGTGAATAACAGTCATTAATATGGTGCTTAGTCAGTTGGGGGATATATATATCTAATTTGGTAATACTATTATTAGTGAAGAAGTAAGAAGTAGGATACATCGGGCAATACAATAATTTCATACATCATGAAATTTTTGAGTAAAGATAAATCGTCCGATAAACTTGAACCACCCCAACCAACCACCAATAATGTTGTAGAACAGAGTAGTGGTATTGTTAGAAAACGATCAGGTACTGCTAGTAGTGCAAAGGATGATGATGTAGAAGATGCTGACGACGTGTATACAAGCATGCAGACTCCACCACCCAAAGTTAAAGTATCAAAAGATGAGGAAACAGTATCTGGTGAAAGCACATTCAGCTCAACTCATTCAACAATCCGTAAAATGGTTAGTAGTGTATTACCAAAAGTTGAACCATTACCAGTGAAGACATTTCTATGTCTTGCTATTTGGTGCGCAATACCGGCTGCAATCTATATTCTCCTTTTCACAGAAATGGGGTATGGAGAGTTGTTTTATTATCAACTATCATATAAATTTGGTGATAGTTCGTACATATTCGCTGGAACACTCATCATTTCGGCTTTCTTCTTTTATATACTTGATATTGGAGAGTGGAATAGTGCATTTGGAAAGATGTTTCGATTTATATGTATATTGGCAATGTTTGCAACCTTTGTGGTTCTTGTCATGTTGGTATCAAATGAGCATCCTTTTGGATTAATCTCTCTTTTTGCGTTGTTCAATCCATTGTGGATGCTAGGCGTCAAAAGTATATTCTATAGATCAAGGGATGCTCGTACCTTTTTGAGCTGGCTGTCAGGCCCTCTGTTATTGGTTGCGGTATGTACAATTGGTGCCTTTATTGGATGGATTGCAGCTGATTATGATAATGAGTGGAATGCTGTAACAAAGATTGAGGCAGCACAAAGAAGTGGATGTGAACCAAATTTTGACAATTATCCAAACTGCGCTGCTGAAGATGGAGCTGGAGGATATACCACTTGTTTCTATGTCGATGATACCAATGATCACCAACAGTTAATCTTCCCAGACGGATGTGAGCAATCATGCACTAATGTATACAACGATTGCGCCAATGGATTCATATTGTGGGCTGGACCGATCCTAATGTGTTTGAGTATGATCTTCTTGTCCTTCTTTTGTACTTTCTTACGATCAAATGGCGAAACAAATGAAGATGATATTTTCAACTTTGGCAAGCTGTGGTTCTTCGTGCTGTTTATACTATGGGCTTCGGCATCACTATCAGGAACAGCTGCCGGCGTATCATCATCACTCGTGACATTGACATTGGCTTCACTATTAGGGGCATTCATTCTCGTTTCGGCTAGTTTCAGTAAGGAAGAACAAAGACATAATCAAAAGGCAGCATGGGCGAGGCTTCATGAAAAGTATGGTGATAATATTGACATTGTGAGGGGTCTCTTCGTGGTCACATGCTCTCCTATATTCATTGCCTATCTGTTTCTGTCGGCAATTAATCAATTGGTTCGTCGGATTGGCATCAATCCTTGTTCCCAGCCGTCACATGATTCAGAAACTAATACCACTGGCATCGTTACCGTAAAGGCAAAGCAACAACTAACTCAAATGAGAGCTTGGGATCGAGCTAAGGTATTTACATTTGCAGTATACTGGGGAGTAGTATTTATGGTCATGCAAGTTCTAGTGGCAAATCTGACTGTAGTCTTCCTTTCTTGGATGATTGAAAAGACTGCCAATTCCGGGCTTGTTGCAGTTACTGGTATAATGTGTGCCGTCGGTGTATTAATGTTTCTTCTGCCTCCAGTCCCTGGCGTACCAGTCTATCTGACACTTGGTATTGTATTGTCTGCTCAAGGGTATGAGATTCTAGGATGGGGCGGCTCGATTGCCTATGCAACATTTGTCGGTATTGTATTGAAACTCTTCTCAAGTGCTTTACAACAAAAGATGATTGGTGAAAACCTCTCTCATTACACTAGTGTGAGACAGTTTGTTGGAGTCAACAGTAAGCTCATGAAGAGTATGAGATTAGTGCTTGGAAAGAATGGATTGTCTGTTTCAAAGGTTGCCATTTTGATAGGAGGACCGGATTGGCCAACCTCTGTACTCTGTGGAATCATGAAACTTGGCCTCTTCCAGATATTATTGGGAACACTTCCCATTGTCTTTCTCATCTTTCCTACTTGTCTGACGGGAGCTCTACTTTACATGACAAGTATTGAAACTGACACTGGAAATCCATATTTTCCCTGGGCTGGTACAGCATCAACCATCTCAGCTTCGGCAACAGCAATGGTTCAGTTTGGAAGTATGTTAGTTGCGGCTTACTACCTTGAACAAGCTGCTGATCAGCGTGCCGATGAGGTGGAAGCCATTGAAGATGATAAGGAAGTGAAAGAGGCCGATGATAGAGATGCGCATCTGAATAAATGCTACGAATCTGTCACGAGATGGAATGTTGTGCCGCTGATGCCCCGGTTCATATTGACGTGCTCACTTGTTTCCATAACAACGAGCTGTTATATGGTACAGTTCTTTACTGACTTATGCTTTGCTCCCCATTCATTGACGGACTCTATAGATGAAAATCTTGATGGTAATGTTGCTAACTTGTTCCTACCACTCGGGTGGGTATCGGTGTTCCTTTTCACTGCTTCCATTATTCTCTTGAGTATATTTTCAAGCTGGGGAAAGGTAAGTGTTTGTCCTCCATTCTTCTCTTTAAATCATATGTGTTTATATATCTAACAATATGTTCTGTTACCTTAAAAACTACTACAGAGACAAGCAAAGCAACTAGCTGGATCGGGAAAGACAATTCCTCTCAGTAATAACGCACAAGATATAGCTTAATATCATATCTTGTCGATTAGGATTGTATTTGTAAATAAATTAACCAGTGTATGTTAAGTACCTCGAGTAAGTATCTGTTCCACTACATACATTCAATCTCCCCCAAATCATACCATATAGTAATGTAATATATCCCATCCACACAACAACTTTCCATCTAATATACCTGTAATACTACACATCAATAACTTTCCAACTAAATAGATTCTCAAAGAATTCGATAAATCTAGTAATGCCCATATCAAGCCATGATTTGTCGAGTTCACGTCTTCTCTTCTGTTTTTGTATTAGTTGTTGAGATTCTTTAATATCCTGAATTTCCTCTATTAATACTTTTTTGTTAGTTGCTTCCAAATCAAATGGAGTATCTTCTCCTGGATCACTACTATCATCTTCATCCGATTCTACAGTAGCATCATTATCTTCAATAGTTGATACTTTATTTTTACGGAAGATACCCCCACCTCTTGGAATAGATGTGCACTCGTTCGCCGCCGGAGTAGTCCACGCCGATGAGTAACATATGTGAGACAATATTAGAAGAATGAGAGGATATAATGGAGCCATTTATATTGCAATGATATGATCCTTCACTTCAACAAAAAAATGGTTACAATACTCTTGATTCTACTCTCATAAAACGATACCGCTCTTAATCTTTGTCTCCTTGTACTATATATGCCGACCACCGCCGCTTCATATATATTTTAAATAATCAGAAGCAACCGCTGTTGATGTAAACATATAATTCTGATTGACTTTAAGGTGTACAACTGAGCCACAGAGATAGATATATCACAAATTAATTTCACTCCCAACCACATATCACACAACAATACATCAAAGATGGCTCCTTATCAAGGTAATAGACATCAAGATGTTATTACACCAAACCTACCACTATCCCATTCTACACGACAAACACTTCTACCAGAGGAGTGTAGTACTACGCCAAAACAGATTAGTCATTTGCAATTCGGCCTCCTATCATCATCAGGAAAGTCCGCGTTAGTATCGTTGGATCATATTATGTATTCTTTGTGTTCAAAAGTGATGTCTTAGTGATCTAGTCACTTTGTTTAAACTCTATTTGCCTTTATTTGATTGCTTTTGTAAATCGCATGTCCTAATAGAAGTACTATCATCTTTCTTTCGTCGTCATGAACTGTGAAACACGCATCTTCCAGACATGCAAAGAATTGCTGAATTTCAAGTAACATCACGAGACTTATTTACCATGCCACAGCGATCACCGGCACCAAATGGTGTACTTGATACACGTCTCGGTGTTTCAGACAAAGTTAATACATGTAAAACTTGCAAATTAAAGTTGGCAGATTGTGCTGGGCACTTTGGATATATCAAATTAGCTCTGCCATGTTTTCATATCGGCTACCTAAAACACACATTAAACTTATTACAATGTATATGTAAGAATTGTTCACGTGTATTATTATCCGATAGTGAACGCAAGGCAATATTAAAAAAGATGAGAAATCCACGAACTGACGTATTGGGTAAATCAAGCATCTTCAAAAAGGTCATTGACAAATGTAAGAAGAATCATGTTTGTCCATATTGTCATACGCCCAATGGTACCGTGAAGAAGGTACACGGCGCGCCTACATTAAAGATTATACATGAAAAGTATAAAGGACGGCATATGGAAGGTGAGGTTGAAGCATTGGTAGACTCATTGCAGGGTGCAATGTCACTTAATCCTGAGATATCACATGCATTACGAGTGGCTGTGGAGGACTTACTTCCCACACGTGTATTGGAATTATTCAAGGGTATTACCGATGAAGATTGTGAGGTATTATGGGTTAGTCCATTGATTGGCCGGCCTGAGAACTTGGTATTGGAGAATATACTAGTACCACCCGTACCCATCCGACCAAGTGTGGCAATGGATGTAGGCGGCGGGAGTAATGAAGATGATTTAACTGTCAAGTTATTGGAGATTATTAATGTAAATTTAGCTCTGGAGGTTAATATGAGTCGTAATCCACAAACAAAGACAATTATGGAGGGATGGGACGTATTGCAAAGTCAGGTTTCACAATATATCAATGGTGATATGCCTGGATTGAAGAAGGAGATTGGTCACAAACCCATAAGGGGATTATGTCAACGATTGAAGGGGAAGCAGGGACGGTTCCGAGGGAACTTAAGTGGGAAAAGAGTTGACTTTTCAGCTCGTACAGTAATTAGTCCTGACCCAAACTTAAGAGTAGATCAAGTGGGTGTTCCTGTTCATGTTGCAAAGATTATGACCTATCCTGAGCAAGTCTCGAGGTATAATATTGATAAGTTGAAAGCTCGAGTTCTCAATGGTCCTGATGTTCATCCTGGTGCTAATCTTATTCGTCCAGCAGGAGAGAATTCCTTTGTTAAGTCACTAGCTTTTGCAGATCGTAAACGTGCTGCCAAAGGTCTTCGTATTGGGGATATTGTCGAGCGTCACATGGAGGATGGTGACGTGGTTCTATTCAATAGGCAACCATCTCTGCACAAGCTGTCAATTATGAGTCACCAAGTTAAGGTATTACAGTGGAGAACATTCCGTTTCAACACTTGTGTTTGTGCTCCATATAATGCAGACTTTGATGGTGATGAGATGAATATGCACTTGCCACAAACTGAGGAGGCTCGGGCCGAGGCAAATATGTTGATGGGAGTACATCATAACTTGGCAACACCAAGGAATGGAGAGCCACTCGTGGCTGCAAGTCAAGATTTCCTGTCAGCGTCATACTTGATAACGCAGAGAGATCAATTCTTTACAAAAGAAATGTTTTGTTCATTTGCAGCCTACTTTGGTTTGGCAGACGAGCATGTTGACGTCCCAACACCTGCAATAATTAAGCCGGTAGCTCTGTGGACAGGGAAGCAAGTATTTACTTGTATTGTTAGGCCCAATCGTCAAACTACAACATTTGTGAACTTTGAGATGAAGGAGAAGAATTATGATTCAACCAAGAAGATGAAACACTTCTGTCCAAACGATGGATGGGTAGCATTTAGGAATAGTGAACTAATCAGTGGCAACATTGCAAAGAAGACTATTGGAGATGGCAGTAAGACTGGTTTACTCTATGTCTTGCTCAGAGACTTTGGGTCGGAACATGCAGCCAACTTTATGGATCGATTCTCTCGATTGTGTTCACGATTCTTCGGCATGCATAAAGGATTCTCGATCGGCATCTCTGATGTGTCTCCATCGGCCGAGCTCAAGAAGATGAAGTATGATATTCTCAACGCTGGATACAAGAAAGCTGAAGATGCCATCAAGAAATACGAGGAGGGTACACTCGAGCTACGCCCTGGGTGCAATTTACTTCAGTCATTAGAAGAGATTCTCAATGGTATATTGGGCAAGCTCCGTGAGTCTGCCGGTCAAGAAGCTATGAGAGCACTTCCCTGGTCAAATACTCCACGAATCATGGCAGAATGTGGAGCAAAAGGTAGCCCGTTAAACATATCTCAAATGATGGCTTGTGTAGGACAACAAGCAGTCGGAGGAATGCGTATTCAAGATGGATTCGTGAATCGAACCTTGCCTCATTTTGAATACCATAGTCTAACGCCTGATGCAAAAGGCTTTGTTGCCAATTCATTCTTTTCTGGATTAACAGCAACTGAGTTCTTCTTTCACACAATGGGAGGTCGTGAAGGATTGGTCGATACCGCTGTAAAGACTGCAGAGACTGGTTACATGGCTCGTAGGCTAATGAAGGTGAGTTGTTTCTTTCTATGTTGCAAATTAGTATTATCAGGATGAATTCGCATGATATCTGAAACTTATTTCTTCTACAACTCTCTCTATCCAAATGTACAGGCACTGGAAGACTTGTCAATGCGTTATGACAACTCTGTACGTAACTCAGAGAATACTATTGTGCAATTCACATACGGAGATGATTCGCTAGACCCAGAGAAGATGGAGAATAATGATCGTCCTGTACAATTTGATCGTTTGAGACTACACATCTCACAGGTATATCCTTGCTCTGGTGAGCCAAGTCTATTGAAGGATGATCTCCTCGAGAAGATTCAGACTTCATTGAGTGGAGATCGTTTTCAACGCATCCTACCAAGAGGCAAGATATTCTTGAATGAGATTGAAAGTTTCTTCAAGGATATTGTGGATAAACAAATTGATACCATTGAAACGTGTGATGAGAAGGAATTGATTGAGCAACGGATATGGAATAGCTGTCGATTCACAGAAACTCAAGTCGATGAGTTTCTAAAATTGGCAATCACAAAGTATAACAAAGCAATAGTGGAACCGGGCGAGGCCGTCGGCGCGATTGGTGCGCAAAGTATTAGTGAGCCTGGAACTCAAATGACACTAAAGACGTTCCATTTTGCAGGAGTTTCTTCCATGAATGTGACTCTTGGTGTTCCTCGACTTAAAGAAATCATCAATGCATCCAAGAACATATCTACTCCAATCATTACAGCCAAGCTTGTGCAAGATGATAACAAGGTAGGAGCACGAATCGTCAAGGCTGGGATTGAGAAGACGACGCTAGGTGAGGTATCAACATACATCAAGGAAGTTTATTCTGGAGACGATTGTTATCTCTCTATTCAACTGGATATGGAAGCCATTGATCAACTTAGGCTGAACATTGATGCAGTATCTGTAAGACGAAGTATACTCAAGGGAGTAAGAGGTGTCACTCGACCTCCTGTACTTCGTAGTCTATCTGAAATGCATGTTTTAATCAAGAGGGGTTCTAAATCAAAGCTGCGTGTATATGTGCCTAGTAATAGTAAAGGAGAATCACTGACATATTTTACAATGCAAGCTCTCAAGGTGGCGTTGCCAAAGGTAATTGTTCAAGGAATATCAACCGTCAATCGAGCTGTCATCAATGAAGAGAATAAAGATGGTGGAACACAATATCATCTTCTAGTGGAAGGATATGGACTTTCTGAAGTGATGGGAAGTCCTGGTATTGATGGACGACATACCACAACAAACCACATTATTGAAGTAGAACAAACACTTGGTGTTGAGGCGGCTCGAACCTCTATCTCTTCTGAAATATCATACATTATGAATGCATATGGTATTGGTATTGACAGTCGTCACTTACTACTCTTATCCGATGTAATGACATTCAAGGGAGAGGTTCTCGGTATTACTCGATTCGGCGTTGCCAAGATGCGAGAGAGTGTGTTGATGCTTGCTTCGTTTGAAAAGACTACAGACCATCTGTTTGATGCCGCTGTTCATGGTAGAGCGGATGCAATTGATGGTGTATCCGAATGTATTATCATGGGTGTCCCTGTTCCTATTGGCACTGGATTGTTCAAGCTTCTGAAACGTGCCACGAGGGCAACTTCTCCGGCGAGGAACTCTGTGCCCAGTATTGTTAAAAAGGGTCTATTGTTGGGTTGAACAGTCTGTTTGGGTATCGTAGTTGAGTAGTTATGTGATCTAATGAACAATTATCCTACCTTGCAACCTGCTTGTTATCTACTAACGTAGGCCTCGCGAGGAGAAGCTCGGGCGCTGGCAGTGAATTGAATATCCACATGTATATCCCCAAACATCTCGCAACTTTGTACTACTTGAGGATTTTTCACTTTGTGTTGGTCCCCATCATAGCCTCATTTTAAATTATTGCAAGATGGCCTCTCCCTACTATCGATTTGTTCGGCGTTCGCTGCCGCCTACGGCAACCGTAGGGGCTGCAACAGCTGCGCTAATTGTCTCTTTATCCAATGATAATGATAAGGTCGATGATAGAGACAACAAAGATTCATTACTTACCTCACAACAAAACCTCAAATTGAGTGGTAAATTCAGTTACAATCCAATATACAATTCATTATTATCTCCTACATTTGCATATTCATCATATCAAAGAAAGAATGTAGCTTTATGTGAAGCACCACCGGCGGTGGTATCAAAGCAGGCGTATAAACCTCTAGACCCAACCGATCCTGATGATGAGCCTAAGATTGAAACGAAAAGTAGTGATGAGAAGAAGAAGGGTACTAAGAGTGGTATGTGGGGTGCTGAGGAAGGAGATGGATTGGTAAGTCATGTATTTGATAATTGTGTATTGAAAATTTGATGTTTCTTTGGTATGTATTTATGTATGACCCTTCCATCTCACACAATTATAATGTGTGCACAATATGTGCACAAATTTTCACATATCCAACTTTCAGTATCATGGTCTCTTCCCAAGAAGACAACTGTGGAGACCAACACTGGAATATCCTCTATGGGATTATAATTGGGATGGTCGTAAACCACCACCGATTATCAAAAAGGAGAGTACTGAGAATGAGAATGGCGGAGAAAGGCAAATGACTGAAGGACAAAGAGATAGGTATATTAGAAAGAATGGTGTTACACGGCATATTATTATGATCCGTCATGGACAGTACGACGAGACTCACAAGGTGAGAGATACACACTTTTATATCTTGTATACTTATGCATGTAAATGTTATTTTTTTAGGTCATCATCTAATTGCAAACATTACTGATTCATATGAACAACGACAATAGGAAGATGAAAAACGTATTTTAACACCACTGGGAAGAAAACAAGCCGAGTTGACTGGCCAACGTCTGGGCAAACTAATCCGTGGTGTAAATAAAGATTTTGGACCGTGCAAAGTCAAAGTAGTACATGTATCAGACTTGGCCCGAGCCAAAGAGAGCGCTGACATTATCTATGACAACATGAATCTCGATAATTTCGATGGAGATTTTACTGTTAGTAAGAGTTATCCCGATCCATTGTTGAATGAAGGCCGACCTTGTCTCATACCGAATCTAACCTCTTGTCCATGCTCATATAGTCGATAATGAAAGTCTTGAAACGTTTGGGTTTTAAAGGTCGCTTCAAGCTATTATAGTTCCATGTTATTGCGTCCCTTGTATTACAGCTCAATGTGCTTCTCTAGTTGATGGCTGAATTTATCTCTGGGTTTTATTTTTCATTTTAGTGCTAGTTGTTACCCCACCGACCCCACCCTACAATATTCTAAGTAACTGCATTCAGCTTCCGTGGGGTAATAATTTATCAGTGGAGACTCCACCAGCCTTGCCACCGCAGACCCCCCACATTTTTCTCTCAATGCTTTTTGACAAAAAAGATACGGTATCTACAGGTGCCTATGCCCGCCACAATACAATCGATAACATATTGAGATAATTTTATTATATACCTAGTGTGCAATAAGCAACAGATAGTACAATGTAATAATTGTGTATAAGCCGTCTGCAAGACAGCCTCGCAGAGCTCGCCGAGAGGCACCCGCGGTAGTGATTAATAATCAAAGTAATAACTCAACTAGATTGTTCATTGCAATAGTTATATGTACAGAAAATGTATATGCTTAACTCTCAATCGATACCACACACTGCACGGCACATATGTACACCTTTATTATATCTTAAATGTCTGCGACCGCATCGGTTACGGGCACAGGTAGTACCATCTCATAAGTGCATAAGTTATTAGGGCAGTAGTGAAAATATATTATACATATGAGTGATCAATATAATAAAGTGATATTCACTAATGATGGGATTAAAAAAGAAAAAGTGATATTGGCTATTATATAGTAATGGTGAATTAGTGATGATGAGTATCAATACAGAATACTCAAACATAACAATATATATACACACAAAACAATATTAACAACGTCATTATTCGATAATTAACACGCTAAAGTTTATTACATATAAAAAAACATAAAACATGTGCAAACTAACTCAACAGTCTTAAGGTGTTAGTTCAGGAACAAACAACTGTACAAACAGTGACTACTTAGATAGAGGGAATGCGATACGAAATACAGATTGGATTTTGTGCCAAAGTTTCAAGTCTAGACAAAGATAATAGTATGGTGAGTGTAATATGTCATACTACAACATGCTACAACATATTACAAGTTAATCGGAATTGCAATTCGTGTACACCCTAGTTTGCTCGTCTTACTAGAACCGCCGCGTATTGCAGGGAAGTATATTGTTAGTATGTGTCCTTCGATTCATATGTAGTGAATCAATATTTGGCGTTTGGCGATCAAACGCAAAATGAAATGATTTGTTGTTGCCAAAGTTGCTACTCGATCGAGGTGTAGGCAAACTACATCTATGCAAACAATAACCAAACGTCCTCCGCCGTTTGGAAGCACGTTATTTGTTATTGAAAAGCATTGTTTTATCAGTGGTAAGTTCATTTCTTTGTGGTCAAATTACAGCAGCGCTGAAAAGATATTAACATTGCTAACGAATTATTTTACGTTATTGCATGAAACAACACTCAACAACTAATTGCAATAGACAATATCAACTACCACCCGTAGAAGTACTACTACGAGTATCGATATATCGATTTATTAGAGATTCATTGGTAGAGGTGCGCCCTATCATTCGATCGGCCGGTGGCGAGCAATTATTAGTGTTGTATCGTCTCCAACTTGGACCAATATTATCAACAATACGATATCATTGGACGATATTGTGGTTTACCATTATTCATATTATATATAAGGTAAGTTGTTATGAATGTTTTGTGGTTGTATTATACTGCATAGCAAATTAATTCTAATCCTATTATCATTTTTCATACTATCTCATTTGCATCAGATTAAGCAACATGTTAACTCTTCAAGAGTTTAAAAGTTTAATCGAGAGACCTGAAATCTCCGATTATGACATAATCAATATGTACTCTAGGATTCAGATTAATTCTGAATCTGCTCTGAAAGATGTAAAGAAAGCTTGTAATCAGGCATTGTTGCCTCTTCATTCTGATAAAACGGCCGACTATGATAAGGATGAATACCTTAAAGTGTCTGCTGTAAAGGATTCATTACGTTTATACCACGAGAAGATTGAAGCTGCTGAAGTTGATTACCGACAGTATGTTGAAGAGGTGGTCAAGAAAGAGAAGGAGAGGATTGAGAGACTACGGCAGGAGGAGGAGGAAGAAAAGTGGATTCTAGTGCGGAAGAAAAAGAAGGATGAACGTAAGGCAAAACAATCACTGGGTGGAAACAACAAGAAGAAGAACACACGAGGTAAGCATATCAATTCATTCCTCATTGTGCTTCTATATATCTGTTCCGTTGTGTCACTCACTGTTCATCTTTTGTATCTCTAGATGTTGAGACTAAAAAAGCTGCTGAAGACAAAGCCAAGAAGGAAGAGGAGGCTGCCAGGCGTGCATCTATTGCAAAGGAGGTTGCTGAGGAAAGAGCAAAGATGGCCGCAGAGGAGGAGGAGGAGGCGGCGGCGGCGGCAGAGATGGCAGTAGCAGAGGAGTCTGCAGTTGCTGATGGTATTCAAGCAATGGATATTGATGGAGTTTCAACTGGTAAGATTGTCCAAACGTATGCTACTCTAACAAATACAAACCATTCTCACATTATATCACATAACCTTGTTCTGTTTGTATCAGATATGGTGACAGTTCGTTTCTTTAGCACAAGCGGCAGTATCACTTGTCATTTGCCACGCAACTTACAACTCGCTGAGATTTGCAAGGGTTATGCAGATAATGTAGGTGCTGATTTGAATAAACTCAGGTTCCAATGGCAAGGCATCGGCGAAATTGAGAAGAGTAGTGAAACGACATTATCCGAGTTTGGAATTAATGAGGATCAATCGGTTCGAGTATACAACAATCGTAAAGCAGTAAGCTCCACCAACAAGGCAGTATTCATTACTGGCGCATCTCTTGCTCCAGATGTTATTAAGCAGACAAATCGAGTAATCAGTCTTGGAGGTGTACCATCTCATCCTGCTGGGCTGACGAATCAAGGTCGAACATGCTATGCCAATGTAAACCTTCAATGTGCCTTCCATTCTGCTCCAATCAGGAAGAAGTTATTGTCAGTGGTTTTACCCGACGAGCAAACACTTACCACACTTATATCACGTCGTGATTATCCTAAGTCACTTGGGGCTGCCCTAAATCACTTAGGACTGCCAAAGGTTTTGAGTGCGGGTAATATTGCAAGGGGTCTTATAGAATTACAGATATTGTTTACTCAGATGAGAGAGAATTTCGGCAAGGCAATTGATACACGAAATTTCATTAAAGCATTGGGCATCGATCCCGGTGTTACCGATTGCCCCCTTGACTTCTGGACAAGATTGTTTTCGTTCTATTATGAGTGTTTGGAACTAGATCAACATAAGGGATCTATGGAGGCATATGTGCGGGAGATTGTTCCTGAACATATTTCACGCCAGCCAAGGGAAAGTCTGAGCCAGAAACCACTTGTTGAGATTACAATTCCAATTAGTCATATTGGTACAACGTAAGTGTTTGGCTTGTTCTTTGATTCATTCTCACCATATTTATATAAACTTACACTATTGTCTTCTTATTCACACTATTCACACTAGTGATGTATTAACAGAGATCAGAAACTTGTATACTACACCTGAAGTACTCAGCGGTGATAATGGTTGGCAGCCGCCTATGCAGAATCAAGTGGTAGATGCTGCAAAAGGGCAGTCTCTTTTGAGTAATAATATGCCAGGGATACTGATGGTATCATTGAATCGCTTTGAATGGTCTACACATGTGGGAACAAAGTTATGCAATCGTGCTGAATTTCCAATTGTGAGTACCTGATGTTTGAATTTATAATTTGAATGATAGTTAACCTCATTTAATCCCCTCTTTTCATCCCAATAGAAATTGGATTTGCAAGGCATTTGCAAAGTTGAAGCTAGTAGCAATCAAGTTGCACCAGTGTATAGACTACAGCAAGTCATAATGCATAGGGGAAGTAGTCTCAACGATGAATCAGGTATGTTTTATATACATGCCATCAGTATTCACATCTACAAATTAAATCCTCTCCTAACACACAAAAAACAAACATCTTTCTATATAGCTCACTACTACTCATATGTATTCAACTTCGGTGAAAGAAGATGGTATAAACTCGATGACTCGGTTGTTTTAGAGGTAGAAGAGAGTGATGTATTAAAGGATGCCTTCGAAGGCTTGTCGTCAGCGTTCATGCTTCAATATGTTAGTACAAATGAGCTTGTCTCGGAAGATTGGCATGAGAGTATCTCTACTTCTCCGCCTGGAGATGACGTCCCAAGTCCTGACTTGCCTTCTGCTGCTACTGCTACCAGTCCAAGCGATAGCGTGGAGGATGAGGTCATGGAGGACGAGGGATTGAGTGACATGGAAGAGTCGGATGATCAATTGCAACCGGAGACTGGTATGTTGTTATTGTGATACTTTGCTGTTCTCTTTCACTGCTTATATATCTTACCATCTCTACTTTCAACTACAGAAATCTTTAGGAAAGAGAAGCTCAGCACTAAGGAATACTTTGACCGTTGGGACAAGTTTGACGTTGATAAGGCCCTAGCGGCAGTTGATGATAGCGATAAGACCCTAGCGGCAGTTGATGATAGCGATGAGGAGGATGACGAGGATGGCGAAGAAGAAGAGTTGGGAATGATTGAATCAAGCGATTTGGGAATGTTTAAATGGAATGAGAAGATATCTCCTGAAGCTTCAGAAGAGACTGAACCCTCTGTAGAAGCTGAGGCTAGTGCATCTCCTCATACCACGGCCGCCAATCAATTGCCAGGCCCTCATTATGGCAGCTCCACTCATCCCGAGGACTACAAAGTTGGCACATACAACCCACGACTTGTAGAGATTCAGGATGATTGGAATGATTTTGAAGAATACTTTGTGACAGTTCCAACACTTGATGGCGAACCAGCCGTTATTGTTCGTCCATGGATACCGTGGTTTGCACCTGATCAAGCCAACTTGTTGCTTGTTGCCCTCATCCTCAACTACATGCCTTTGGCACTGTTCTTTGTTTTTGGTTACTTGCATCCGGCTGCAGCATTAGATGATGATGGAGCTCTTATCTCGGCTACATGGGAATTACTACGTCTCAGTCTTGGTAGTTATTATTGGCTTTGCATCAAGTTCAATGTCATTCCATATGCATACCCTTACGGAGGAAAGCCAACTGATAAGTACTCACGAATCAACTATGTGAAAATAATGACCCGCTACTCTCTATTCTTGATGAAAGTCTTTCTCAAGGCCGATAAGACTGTCTTGTGCTCAAAGGATGTAAGAAAACGTGTCAGGAGATTCGTGTTTGGCAATGAGAAAGAGATGAACAAGGTATGTGTATCATTGTGATTGATTTTGTCACATCTTATATTTGTTTTATGTGTCAATTAATACTAACACATACTTCTCTTACTATCCTCAGTTCTTCAAAAAGTACATTGACAAATTCATTTCATTATCCAAGGATAAGCTAAGCGTCAACTCTCATCCCGAGTCAGTTCTTACAGAATTCAACTCCACTCATCCCCAGAACTGCTCTGATCATGACAATGTTTACACTCCAGTGGGAATGTTCCTATCTGGAGATGATTCTTTTGTATGCACAGTCGGAAAAGACATTTGCTTGAAGTTGAATGGCTCTGATAGTTTCGAGCTTCTAGTCAAGGTAGCAAATGAGCGAGTTGCTCGAATGCGTGTTGCTCTTGCCAAGAATAGAGCCGAGTTGAAAAGTGCAGCGACTTTGCTTGCTAGTGCAACTGATTCCGCTGCTCAAGCTAGTGCTCTTGAGAGTGTAGCTGATGTTATCAAGTTCAAGGTTGGAGGTAGGGCGAGGACAAAGAAGGTTCAAGGGTCATTGTTAGGCTCACTTACATATCTATACAAGCTTGATGAGAAGCTTGTTCGTCAGTTGAGTGATAAGCTTGGAGTTCCTCTAACCTACAACAAGTTTACACTCCATCAAATGTATGGCACTCTTCAGAAGTCATTTCAAGAGATATTTGCCGATATCCCCGAGGATGAGCGGGTGGACACAGATCCCTTCTCCACCTCTAACACCAAGATTATTGTCGAGTGCCTTGAGAAGGACGAATTTTCGTTATCCTTGTACAACTACTTATTGAAGAAGGAAGGTGGCAAGGAGGAAAGACTTTTGGTAAAGCTGAAGGAAAAGTATGAATCTTTGAAAGCTATTGCTGCAACCAACTTTAAGCACAATCTATCAACGCTCCAGAGTTTGTATCGTGATGCTGTTACTGAGCTAGTTAAGGAAGGGAAACTGAAGAATGATGACACCTTTTCTATTGAGAATACCCCAGATGTTGTTGAGCGTCTCAAGAAGAATTCAGCGTCGTCCTTGCTATATGATGAGGTACTTGCCGAGGTAGGAGATGATGTTGATGAACTCTTGAACCAGATGAAGACAAGGTTTAATATGTTGTCAGATAATGGTTCAGCTGACAGTGACCTCTCAACACTTCAGAGTTTGTACCGTAAGGCTCTTACTGAAGATGAGCGGAAGGGTGGCGACTTCTTCTCACCAGAGTACTTCACAGCCGTAGAAGAGCGACTCAAGATGAATCCGGAGTTATCAACCTTACTCAATGAGCAGTTGACTAAGGTTGGTGGCAACCAGGAGGAACTCTTGATTAAGATGAAGGAAAGGTTTGCTAAGTTGTCAGCTAATGGTTCAGCAACTTATGAAGCAAACTTTGATCTTGATCTCTCTACACTTCAGAAGTTGTACCGAGGTACCTTCTTCGATCTAATCAAGGAGGAGCCTGAGAAACTGGTGGATAAGAACAATCCCTTCTCTATTGATAATGTCAAGGTAGTCTCTGACCGTCTCAAGACAAATCCAACATCAGCAACTTTACTCCAAGAGCAGCTGACTAAAGTTGGTGGCAACCAGGAGGAACTCTTGGCCAAGATGAAGGAAAGGTTTGACACTTTGTCTACATTTGGTGGCAACAAATATATATCACATACATCAGAAGGTGATGTTGTTGATAAGATTTTCCAGTTTCATTTAGGAGATCTGTTGGTATTGACAACAACTATCGCCGTTGGTCTCCAAGCTTCAGATACGACTTGGGATGCATACAAACGTTTGGTGGAGACTCAAAATCCATTGGACACATCTCAAACAATGGGTGATTTGTTGGGTCTGAGTGGTGTTAAAGAGCGAAATCTTTGTCATGAAATCTGCTGCCGTGCCGGTCTCAAACTAAATGATTCTGGAACAGATCTTCATCTATTGGCAAACACACCCTTTCATTTGCTTACCGTCACTGTTTCCGAGCCAGGTAAATACCTTGTCAAGGATCTGGGGTTCAATGAAGGAGCATTGGAAGTATGGTCTGATGCAGTTCAAGTTTGGAAAAGCAATCAGTCCCATTCTATCCTTGGGCTATATGCCGAAGCTGCTGTACTTACGGATGTTGATGCATTGAGGAGGCAACTTGGTGGAGTTGTAAATATAATCAATAGGGGCGGAGACAAAGCATATACCACAGATCAAAAGGATTATCTACTTGCGTCATTCAATCTATTGAAGACTCCTCTTATAGACTACATCATATCAACAAGTCGCGGCAATGAATACCAAAGACCAACGCGTGAGCATACTGCTGAACTGATATCAGATACCTTGGCCAATGATACTACCTTGCCATATTCTGGTATTACAAGTGTTGCTGCAGGAGTTGGTAAAGATGCTCGTTCTTTACCAAAAGTCGTCACTGGAGGAATGAATAGTAAAGAAAAGATGGCACTTGGACTCAAAATCCATGTTTCTGGATCAGATTTCCAAATAGCTGTATATCCAAAGTCATCACACCCTCTTGCTAAAATGATGGTCACTGCAATATGTATTGTATTGAATAAGACTGTCGAATTTGATAAGATGGATATGAGGATAAAGCAGGATACTATCATCGA
>Ga0214478_100432_pt1 | contig 24842 bp, 20 predicted proteins | sample M1_20Mar14CPVII9_2_FD_178001 | JGI IMG/M metagenome (GOLD analysis project Ga0214478, IMG submission 178001) | Marine eukaryotic communities from Monterey Bay, California, United States - M1_20Mar14CPVII9sort6BwellD7 | ecosystem: Environmental > Aquatic > Marine > Unclassified | place: USA...
CCATCAAGTGGTACCTCAGAGATGTAGGCTTGCTACTATAGTGCTTGTTTGGCATTGTCTACATGTATAACAAGGTGATGAACACACCCAGCATGATTGTAGGGCCCTCCATCATACTTTTACAGCCACTTGATGACAGGTTTCTTGCCTCAGATTGGGCAAAAATTCAGATTCCTGCCTACTTTCAGGCAACATTTGGCCATCAAGTGGTACCTCAGAGATGTAGGCTTGCTACAATATTGCTTGTTTGGCATTGTCTACATGTATAACAAGGTGTTGAACACTCCCAGCATGATTGTAGGGCCCTCCATCATACTTTTACAGCCACTTGATGACAGGTTTCTTGCCTCAGATTGGGCAAAAATTCAGATTCCTGCCTACTTTCATGCAACATTTGGCCATCAAGTGGTACCTCAGAGATGTAGGCTTGCTAGAATAGTAACTGATTGGCATTGTCTACATGTATAACAAGGTGATGAACACTCCAATCATGATTTTAGGATCCTCCATCATACTTTTACGGTAAAAATTCAGATTCCTGCCGACTTTCAGGCAACATAATTTGCACCTCAGAGTTATTATGTTCAATTACAAATGTTTATATGTTGATTTATAATGTGTTTTATATCAAAAGAGCTTTATTTTACTGATTTAGGAATGAATCTTTAAGCTGAAAAACCTTTTTTGTAGCACCCCACTCATTGTAACATTTAATTGCCTGCTTCATGTGATAGTCTCCATGATTATCAATTCCTTCTGCACTAGCTAACTCATGTATAAGTGCCTGGTCTTGTATAAGACCATTGTTTTCTGCCACAGCAATGGCCAATGAGTAACTATCTTTAGCCATATTGCTGTTCCCATTGAGAATAGCTAGCTCTGCCTCCAATAGATGTAAATAATGTATAACATTTACATTTCCTCTTTTCATCCACCTTCGGATAATATTGATTGATTTACGAGCTCTCCTTTTCCATTTCCATCTCTTATACCAAGTCTTTGATGAACGTGCAGCCTTTATTAATACTAATGCCTCTAAAAATGTGAATCTTACGCCTGCAAATAAAGCAAGAAGGTTAGCACGGACATCTCCAGCCTGTTCAAGAATATCTATTGCCTTGTCCCATTCTGAAAATATCACTTTCAATTCTAGTTGACCCGCAGAAGCATAACTCCGCAAAGCCGGATTGTCTATTTCATTTGCAAACTTCAGTATGCCATCAAAATTCAGTTCACTCTTGTCGAGTTCTCTACCTCTAAGCTCCGCGACTACCAAATACCATACTTGGATGAGTGATCCCAATATCCGTGATTGAGTTAAAGAGACATCCAATTTTTGAATATCTGATGATCTAGTTGCAGTTGTTGTCTCGTTCTGTAATCCGACATTGGCTGATGTTAATTCATCTACTTCCGCAAGTTTCCGACCAGCGAAATAAGTATGGGATATATGCATTAGTTGATTTAGCCCAGCACTCTGGACATCGCCCGTATCTAGACCGATTTGATACCCTTTCAAAAGTGGGGCAAGTGTCTCTTGAAGGGTGGTCGTTGTCCAGTGATAAACAAAACCCTGGTCTAGACACGTGCGTGAAATGATGTGTGTTAATTCGCCTGGTTTCGTCTTTGCAAGTATTAGTCGTACTGCCTCGGCCATATCTCGTCCTCGTTGCGGATTTCCAAAGGCACCACAGAGAAGGATGCCGAAGCCACCCAATGCATCGCAAGCATTAGCAGGGCTTATGCCATATCGCAGTGTTGCCAAAACGTTGAGATAATTAATAAGAGGGAACAATGTAGGCTGCACAGCATAGCAATCCAATTCAATCAATACCAGTATTCTCTGTGCCATTATATAACGTTGGTTTGTTAGCTCTGGTAAACTTGCCAGATCTTCTCGTGTCCTCTTCCCCATATAAATCCTTGTTAGTATATACCCCAAAAGAATCATTAAAATCGATACTGGTTTATTCGGAGGAGTGTAAAATCCTAATTGTCGTCTAATATCAATCCCTAATTCTAAAGATTCATGATTGTTCCCTGCCGCTTGTAATGCCAGCATTTTAATTTCATATACTCTAAACTTGTCTTCTATTGAAATAGGTTGTTTTAATACTTCATCAATAAGTTCATTCATTTTGTCAAACTCTCCTAGAACATATGCTGAATTAGCTCCCTCGCTGCATAGTTTAAGCATGGTGCTGTATGCACATTCCCATCCTTTTGACCCCAGTTGTAAGCGGCCCGCAGTGAAACAGGATGAAGCAGTATCAAATTCACCACTACTAGATGCCTTCAAACCAGCCTTGAGATATCTCTTTGCAATTTCTATACGCTCTTCATATGTCGAGGAAGTGGTTGTATGTGTTGATGATACCTCCTCAATAATACTATCAATAATAGGATTGGTCGTCGTTATCGAAACCTCATTGTTTTGGGGAACTTTTATCTGAGTTAATGGGATATAATGTTCTGGAGTTGTTATTGCACTAACTCCACCCTCGATTGATACTTCTGCATTGGGCAATACACCTCCTTCTTGAGGCTCATCGTTCCAATGAAGTCCGAGAGTATCATAATCACTATCCTCTTCATCATTCAATAATATGCTCATATTTTTAGAGTCATTTTTAGTATTAAAACTTTGGTCTGGTATGTCGATGAGCGGAGATATTATTCAGAACTATATATAGGAGACGTAAGGAGAGTTTGGTGGGATATATGATCAGCGTATATGAGAGATCTACGGCAAAGCAAGAGGTGGCGCTTTTACTATTGCATAGCAAGGGGGCTCTGACGCAAATTTTGATCAAAGATATAAGTATCCTACCGGGTATCCTTTAGTAGTCTAGCCCTTTCAAGAGGCTGGGGAGATGAGCTTTATAATTTCAACCTGACTGATCAACTTAGTTTCTAAGGTGTTGTACCGTCTCCACTATTGTCTGTCATCCTCTCGGTCCCTCCTGCCTCTGCCAATAGACTTTCAGTCAAGGGATTATTGGTATCCTCTGCTACTGCCTCCTCCTCCTTTTTCTTCTTGTACCAAAAGAAAGCATATACTGCAATACCAACAGCTGCAAGACATCCAATAACAATCCCAGCAATTGCTCCTCCTGACAACTTCTTGGCGTTGCAGTTCTCACTAAATGCAGTAACTTGCTTAACAGTAGTACGATCCCAATGGTCTGTCTCCTCAACTACTTCTCGGATAAGAGCCATACCATTCCTCTTAACTTCATAATTCTGTAATGCCGCTGAATGTTCTTCTTTGACAGTAAATTCAAAATCACACCCAGCATCGATCGGCACACACTCGACTGTTCGATAGACCGATCCTAGTTCATACAAACTAAGAACATAATCACGGGATCGAAGAAGGTGCGGGTGGTGTTGATAAGTATACTCCTCCTTTGAATAATACCTTGTTCTATTGCCAAATGTCCAAATGCTCTCCCAGGTTTTAGGAATAACAGGTAATGATTTGCCATTGCTAACATACTCCGTTGGTGTAAGAAGATCAACTTCAAATAAAGCTTGACTGGACGTATCACATAAGCCGTCAACAGTACACTGTCCAATGTTGGCTGTTTCGTTCCATCCATCTTTCCAAGCCCATTCGCTACGGAATGTATACTCTGACTTGCTTCGGTATGTAACATTGTCCATTTTCAATGAATATCTTATATCTCCACGTGTTTCGTTTGAGTTTGTAATATAGAATGTTCCACAACTGTCCCTAGGAAGACAAATCACCTCGCGAAATAGTGAAGAATTGGAACAGTATGAGATTAATCCACTCGAAACCTCAACATTATCTACACTCAATTCCCAAGTTGGACCCATATCTGGTGTTAGTTCACATACAGTTGATTTATTGTGTTCATAATTTCCGGGGTCGAGACCATGAGATAGTAGACTAGAGATAGAAAAGAAGTTGATGAGAAGTACTATCATGTGTTATAACATGCATATGATATATACAATAAACTTACAATTCAACCATTGATTCATTCACTGGATTACATGTTGGTTCACAGTTATTGCCGAATGGTATTGTTTTGATAAAGTAGGCTTCACTCTCTTCCAAAAGATTTCCATCAAAAGACAAAGTCATCTGTTTCCTACGGTTATATTCAGAATACTCATATCTTGAAGCAGTAAGGAATTGATAGCATGAGTTCCTTGGCAGGCATGCCCGATGCTTATACAAACTAAAGGCATAAAATGATTTTGCACACAAGCCAAACGATTCAGATCTGAGACTAATAATATCATCTCCACTGCATCCCAAGATCGTATCACCCTTCTCATCTAGTACACTGTATTGATCGTTTTCATCTCTACCCCAAAATTGATACTCGAAAAGAGCCTCATCCTTACTATCATCACATTCGAGCTTACAAGATTCTCCAATCTCTGTTGAACTCATTGGATAAGTTTGTCCCGCATAAACCTTAGAAAGCTGAAATTCATGATCGATATCCATTTTTTCACCATCATAAGTAATGTCATATGTGTCGAATGGAAACTGATATACTGTCAATTCTAAACATGCACCATCACGAGGTACACACATATCAAAATCTTTCACGTCATCATATGTTTCATACTCTACTGATTTCTCCAAGGTGGAGTTACCGATATTCCCAGATGGACTGACTCTTACTTCGGGCTTATAATGTGTATATTCATCATCTTTATGGTATATATTATCCCACCCTTCCTCATCAATTGTAAATAAAACTTTAAGTAATGCATCTGTTTCGTTACACAAATTATTGTTTAACATGTCGATGGATTGGATAGCTGCTGCCACCGCAGTAGAGCCGCTAAATAATGCAAATGCCATAGACCTAACTGATAGCTTCATGCCGATTCCTCCTCTGTCAAATCCGTATAGTATTGCGCTTGCCATAATAATAATATGGTGAGAGCTTGCGGCTTACGTTACAATACTGTAATGTGCTCTTTATGTCTTAGCAATGAAACTTCAAAATTATATGAAACTTCAAAATTATATGAAACTTCATTTTGGATATTAAATCACTTGAGCATTTTTCTACATCTTGTGTTGTGCGATCAAAATCAATATAGGCCCTCTCACGCCGCCAATCATCTCATAATTAGCAAAGCACCATTGGTTGACGTTAACATTCCTACTTTATATTTTATATCCAACAAATCGAAAATATATAAACAAAATAAACAAACATGACAACTTATGATTACGATCTCATTACCATCGGGGGTGGCTCAGGTGGTATTGCATGTGCTAAAAGAGCGGCATCACATGGAAAGAAAGTACTTAATATTGAACGTTCTGGGAAACTTGGAGGTACTTGTGTAAGTATATTATACTATTGCAATAATTCATGAATATATTTCATATTATTCATTTAACCAGTTATCTAACATAATTCAATCTTATGTTACAGGTCAACGTCGGCTGTGTACCAAAAAAAGTAATGTGGAGTGCCGCAACAATTGCCGATATATTAAAACACGATATGCAACATTACGGTTTCTCCGGCGGCGAGGACTGCAAATTAGACTTCTCTAAACTCAAAACTGCCCGAGATAATTATGTCAAACGCCTTAATACGATTTATGAGAATGGATTTAAGAATGCAGGTGTTACCGGTGTTTATGGAGAATGTTCATTTGTGGATAAGCATACTGTTCAGGTAGTTAGTGATACCGGTGATAAGAAGGAATACACTGCTGAGAAGATTGTTATTGCAACTGGCGGCCGACCTCTCTTTCCCCCAGGTGAGGGAGTTGAGGAGTACTGCATATCTTCAGATGGATTCTTTGATTTAGAAGAATTACCAAAGGTTGCAGTTGTGGTTGGTGCCGGATATATTGCAGTGGAACTTGCCGGAGTATTAAACAGTCTTGGAACAGAAGTACATTTAGTTGTTAGGAAGAAACAGGCATTACGTGACTTTGATACAATGATTAGTGACGGATTAGACGTCGAGATGACCAAGGCGGGTATAAACATTCATCGTCATACAAATGGAGTGGCAAAGGTATCACTTGCTGATGTTGGTGATCCAAAAGGGAAGAAGAACATTACATTACACAGTGGAGATGTGATTTATGGTGCAGATGTTGTCTTAATGGCGGCTGGGCGAGTCCCCAACAGTGCAGAGTTTATTCCCAATACGGCAGGACTTCAATTGGAACAGTGTGGAGTCGAGATCAACCCACGAAAGTATATTGTTGTGGATGATTATCAAAATACTAATGTTGATAATATCTACGCCTTGGGAGATGTGTGCGGGACGGTTGAGCTAACTCCAATGGCAATTGCTGCAGGACGGAGACTTGCTGATCGAATGTTTAGTGGAAGAGAAGAAGATAAGGTTGCCAAAGTTTCCTATGATTTAGTACCCACCGTCGTTTTTAGCCACCCGACGATTGGCACATGTGGAATTACCGAAGCAAAGGCAATTGAAAAGTATGGAGAGGAGAATCTCAAAGTATACACATCAAAGTTTAGTAACCTCTTTTATGGTATCTTTGATGTCAAACCAGAAGAGAAACCTAAAACTCTCATGAAAGTTATATGTGCTGGAGTTGAGGAGAAGGTAGTAGGTATTCATGTCTTGGGCATGGGTGCCGATGAAATGATGCAAGGATTTGGGGTGGCAATGAAGATGGGAGCAACAAAAGCAGATTTGGATAGTTGTGTTGCTATTCATCCCACTGCATCAGAAGAGTTGGTAACAATGGGTGTGTGGGGAACTAGGAAAGTCCGAGTTTGTGTTGTTTTATTGTGTGTTTATGGTGTGTTATAAAGACTCGGCCATTCGAATACTTCATTTGAACTTAGTTTGTCTTTATGTGATTGCTTTTGCAAGCCGCATGTACTAACATTTGTTGCAATCACTTCTCTTTCATCTTCATAAACTGTGAAACGCACACCTTCCAGTCCACAAGCTACAGGTGCCAAAGTGTCACCTCTTGGCGGAGCTGCTCCTGGAGAGCCAAAGATGAGCTGACTAGAAAGATCTCGGTTGTAAATGTGATGTCTGTCTAAAAGTGATTATGTGTTTGTAAAGGGATATTTGGGTATCTAGTTGGTAATCTTAACTTAATCTAAACCTGTTTACTTGATACTCATACTGGTCTTTATTTAAAGACTGCTTAGAGGAATCTGTGCACAACCAATCATACCCCCGTCTACATTTAGAATAACACCAGTGCAGTAGGCCCCTGCTCGACTTGAAAAGTAAATACATGCTCCTCCCATATCATCCTCATCACCCATTCGACTTAATGGTATGTTCTTACTAATCTCAGCTGACATATCATTACTATTCATATACATTGATAATCCATTTGACATTCGAGAAGGTACATAACCTGGAGCAAGAGCGTTCACAGTTATCCCTCTAGGGGCCAAATCACTCGCAATCTTTTTAGTTAAATGATGTACTGCTGCTTTAGATACGTCATATGCATGTGTTGGTGCATCTTGTGGTAGGAATCCAGTTACGCTTCCAATGTTTATTATCCTCCCTGGATCATATGTTGGACCAGTTGATAGGTTGGAAGTAGCATCACTACTATCTCCATCCTTTACTAATCTTCTCCGTTGCAACATTGGAGTACATTCTCTTATTAAGTAAAACATGCCCTTGACGTTAAGATCTAACACCTTATCCCAACCCCAATTCATCTTACCAGATTCTCTAGCATCTTTATCATATGCAGGATCTTCACCCCATGATGTGCCGGCATTGTTTACTAATACATCTAACTTGCCATTGAATAATTTGTTAGTATAAGATGCTAATTCTTTACATCCTTCTCGTGATGATACGTTTGATGCTATATGATGTACTTGTGGTCTATTATTATTTAGTTGTTGTTGTTTGATTAGAGAGTTTGCGGCCTCCTTACATGCTTTTGGATCACGTGATGTTAGTAATACATTCGCTCCGTGCCGAACGAATGTTGACGCAATCATTAACCCGATCCCTCTTGAACCTCCAGTGACCAGAACATTTTTACCAGCCACACTGAATAGTGAACTTGGTGATGTCATTATTATGTTGCGATTTGATGTATATTAGATACAATGCTTTGAAAGATCTCTACTCGAGTAGATAAATGATATGGGGCTAAATATATTGATATGTTTTGTAGATCGATAGATAACTCAACAAAAATTTCTTCTGCTAATGATATACGCATGAATAGGGGGTCTCTATCTCGAATCTCAATGTATATATTACTACAATAGCAACCATATCCATCAACACACTGATGGTCAATCCAATGCTGGTCTTACTTGGCAAAAGATACGGTTCCTTTTTTCTCCCACCCCCACTCCCCACCCCCCGCCCCCCCAATAAATAAATGCGAGAGGTCACATACCTCTAGATAGTGAGTGTTCAGGTAGGCGGCTATCTCTATCTATTCAATTGAATAATATACATTATCAATATCATCAATAAATAATATATCACTTGGTTTGTAGCGGCGGCGGTTTCATAATATTGAAAGCTCTCTAGCATGGCGAGACTTTAGACATACCCAACGCACCAATTGCAACACATGAGAAATCTGTGGATAGTAATATGGCTGATGAACAGACTATAAGAACGGATGCAGCAATGAATAATAGTATACCATCTACAATTGTTAGTCTTCATAATGATAATGATACGATGCAAGAAGATACCAAGCAACAATCGAGTAAAGATCAACAATCGTTGTCAAACAACTCCACATCATCACTAACAGCAGTAGACGAAACAAAGATATTAAAAGCAATATCATTTCTATCAAGTCCATCAATATCTAATATATCAACAACTGATAAACGGAACTATTTACAACATAAGATTGGTATGACAGACAATGAGATTGATTTAGCTTTTGAGAGATGTGCTACTGCAAAGATGGATGATGTTATGAAAGAACAGGATGATGGACAGCCACCGAGTAATGACAGAGGGAGAAGACAAAACGGATTGAATCATGATCAACAGCATTATAGAGATGATCCATACAATACTTCACAAAATCGACCTCCACCTTCATACCCAGCTCAAAACAATATGCAATCTCACAACATGCATCAAGGCAATCAAAACACACAAGATATGTTACAACCCCATTCATCTTCAACAGCATCATCAATAGTAGGAGGATTCTCACTAGGTATATTCGCATTAGCAGCATTCCGATGGCTAAATGGTGGTGATTTTATTTTGCTTCCTCCTCCTTCAACTATTAGTGCAAATGGGGAGAGTACACCATTGAAGATTGAACAAGCAGAAAGTGGAGAGGACGACAGAGAGGAAGCCAAGTTGATGAACATTAATGAAGATGATACAGATCAGAGTCTAGAAGAAGAAGAATACGAAGAAGAAGAAGAAGGCAATGAAGAATTTGAAGAAGATGAATATGAAGAGGCAATTACCAATCTGATGAACGGCACCTCATCCAACAATGCACAATCCTACCATCCAACAAAATCTTCTCCAAATCAAGTAAATCTACCATCATACTCAGAGTTAGTAACAGAAATACGTACCTTAACAACAGCCATACAATCCTACAGAAATGCACAAGAACGTAATAATAGAATTGAACATAATAAAGTTGGTAGAGAAATGACGAATGATGCAATGGATTTTTTAAAAAAGAAGAAGGAGAGTGAAATTGTAGAGGATGAGAGTAAGATTATGAAGGTGTTGTTGATGGAAGTTTCTGCTGATTTGATACAGATTAAACAGAGTATACAACCAGTTGAAAAGTCTGATGAATCAAAAACCGAGGATAATAAGGAAGACAAGAAGGAGTCAGCGGATACGGAGGCAGAAGGGGAAGATACCAAGGCATCAAAAGATATAGACAAAGAAGCAGATGAAAAGGAAGAGCCATTGCAACGAATTGACACGGCATTGGAAAAGATTCAGAAGATGCTGACCATGGTTCAAAAGGTCGAGGAGCCTGTGAACGAGGGAAGCGATGCCGAGGGTAGTACCTCACAAATAGCCGAAGCAGAAGAGAAAGAGGAGCTCACTTCGACCAATCCGCCATCTCCATCGTCATCCCCAACACCTATCATCGAAACAGAAGAGAAGTCTCAAGATAAATCGTCGTCCTCTCCGACACAACCTCAAGAGCAAGATTATTCAACAGAACAATCAGATGAACAGAAACAGCAACAACTCGAAGAAGCAATAAAGACATTATCAACCAAAAACGACAATATCAACGATCTCAAGGCAGGATCACAAATGTTATATCTCTACTGTCTAAACATATCCAAGAATCCAACAGTACCGCGATATCGTAAGATATATACCAATAATAATACATTTAGGAATAAGGTTGGTAAGTTAGTTGGTGCTAAGGAGTTTTTATCGTCTGTTGGGTTTGTGGAACGAACTAATTGTTTTGAGTGGGATCAAGGTACCGATGATGATGCTGCTGGTATGATTAAGAGTAGATTGGACTTTGCCTTGGTAGCTTTGGAACTGTTAAAGAATGGAAAAGTAAAGCCAAAAGTAGAAGAGAAAATTGACCAGCCGAATGATACAACTGAGGTATCACTTTCTACAGCGGTTACAGTTCAGACAGAAATAGACAAGGGTATCGATTTGAATTGATGAACTAAATAGATTAGATTTACATTCAAAACCTTACCGACAAACAACATATAGTGGGCATGGTATCTATAACCTTATCCATCATGCCATCTTATCCATGGCATCATGGAAGTTTTCAGCGGAGCTTAGTAATTCAAACTCCGCAAGAGCTTCATCCCAGTGTCGGCAAAGCTCATACACAAGTGAAAGAGGCTTCACATCACGATTATCTTTACTTGGGCCCATCCCAACATGATAATGGGAATAACATCCAACTGATTTCAAAATATTTGGCAGTAACTCAACGGGAACATCTTCCAGGTGTTCAACATTTGTACCGTTTCTATTCCTTGACGATAGAATTGAATAGATCTTCTTATGTTTCACCCACTTTTGATAAATGAAATGTTTACCATCAGCAGTGGTGCCATTTTCCCTAACATTGTCATAGTCACGAACCCGAGGGAAATCAATGTTGCAAGTATGGTTAGAGTCGGCAGCAGAGTTCAAGCTTGTTGTATCATACACTGCCTTATGTAATGTTTTCCATCCAGCGTTTGTCAGGTTGTTGTTTCCAATAAATAGGGACCGTAACTTAGTGTTTTGCTTTAGTGAACCTGCAATCATCATAGCATCATTATCATCAAGCCGGTTGTTTGAAAGTTTGAGGGTCTCCAACTTGTGGTTGTCAGCCAAGAAGTTTGAGATGAATGTATCCCCACCACTACTAATTCCGTTGTCAGATAGATTAATCAAATTCAGCCTCGTCCTTCCCGCACGCATAACAGATTTGAGGATTTCATATCCATCAATATCTTCACCAACACAATCATCAAGTGCTAACATTCTAACTGATGAGTGTAAGGATATAATACCACAAAGATGTTGGATATCCTTCATATCCATGGCATTCCCACGTAATAGGAATTCAATACATTTGTCATTACCCTTCAAATGATTCAAAGCAAAGGCAACGCCCTTTTCCCCAAAGTTATTCCTCTGAAAAATGATACGTTTGAAACGAGTTGACGTTAGAGCCTTGGATAGAAGATCAACCACTTCATCCGATAGTTCCATATCACTAAAACTAAGAATTGTGTCCTTGTCTTCTGGTAAGAACTTAATACCACACCGAAACTGCTCAAGTGCACCAGCAAACTCCTTCCAGTGAGGCAAAAGCTCTTCATCAAATTGAATTCTAGCTTGCAGATTAATATCACAGCTAACAGGGAACGGAAGACGTCGGTTTCCACCAATTACTTCAGTACCGTGCCTCATATCTTTGGTATATTTCTTTATACTTTCAAGAAATTTCTCTGCTTCACCATCTTCTACGGGGTCCAAACCATTCCAATATTCTTGAGACGGACGAGGCGCTGAATACTCCCACTTCTGATTCTTTAACAATACCTCATGATATTTCTGTCTCTTATCCATATCTAGAAGCATCATGTGATTTGCATTTTGTTTTTTCTTTACATCTCGCATACTTAACCCTAACGAACTTTCCACCCTAACTTGTTTTGACTGGATACTTTTAATATCATGTTTCATACTCATCATTTCACCTTGCATACTCTTCATCATCTCCAACATATCACGATTTTGGTTCATAATCTCACTCATTGTTTTGTTCAAGGTTGCCTCTTCATTTACCGCCGTCGCCGATTCTCCGCCGCCGCCGCCGCCGACCGTACCTCCTTGATCATCAATTTTACGCTTCTTCCTACCAAACCAGCCACTCATATTTACTTACTGTTTAATATACGGCTACTAATCTACCTACCATCAACGGCAACATCAACCACCACTGCTCTCTAGAGAGCGAGGCAGCATGGTATCCTTACTCATGGGAATAAAAGTCATGTCAACCTCCTTATGAGAGTTTGGTAGTAGTCAAATTATTCCTCTTTACAGGTTGGTCTCTATCCTCTTTGCCATGGCGTGCCATTGCAATCAATAACTGCCATAATACGTCTGTTGTTTCGGTCATTTTCGTTATTTATAGGGTTTAGGAGCTGATATAATATATTGGCATAATTTACATACACATCTTGTGCACTTTTTTTTAACAAGGTGCACCTAAACTAAACACCACACATAAAGGCTAATAGAAGTTATCGAGATGAGTAGTAACCCAAGATATAGCCTTCTCGGCATTTTTGTGCTTTGCTTTCTTGATAAAGCCATATCGTGCTCCGAGTTCTTCGGCTTAGTTGAACTTGTAATATGTAACTTATGATTCATAACTGCAATGGTTTGACTTAATGTGCAATTCCTTTCCTACTAACCTTTTTATTATGGGCCTAATGATTCAAAAACAGCTAGTGATTTGTCCCATCTTTGTAGTATCTCGAACATAATCGACAGAGGCTTGACATCCAGAGTATCTTGATGTGGTGTATAAATCTTAATATGGTAGTCGGAATACACCTGAATTGTACTCAGCATATCTGGCAGTAACTCAACAGGCATATCATCGCTGAAGTGATCAACATTTGATAAGCTTCTATTCCTTGACGATAGTACGGTATATATCTTCTTTTGCCTGACATACCTAGGTATTAAAAAACGAGGACAGTTGGTTCTACCATTCATTTCTCTCACAATTTCAAGCCCATTTGAAGGGAAATCAATGAGGCAAGTGTGATTTGAGCCGGCAGCAGAATTCAAGCTTACATTGTTAAATACGGCCTTGCCTAATGCCACCCACCCTACATCCGTGATTCTATTGTCTCCAATTTCCAAGAGTCGTAATGTCGTGTTATGCTTCAGTACATTTGCAATCATCATTGCATTATTATCATCAAGTTCATTGTGGGTGAGAGAAAGATACTCCAACACATCATTATTTTCCAAGAAGCCCGAGACGACGTCTCCCCCAGTGATGCTATTTCTGTCAAGGAGAACATTCTTCAGTCTTTTACTGCCAGAAGTTTTGATCATTTGAAGCATTTCATGCCCATCAATATCTCCACCTTTACATTCAATAAGTGATAAATAATTAAGAGAAGGATGGTCGTTCAATATTTCACATAGACGTTGAATATCCTTCTTGCCCATGACATTGTCATCCAATGCAAATTGCTCACATTTGTCGTTGCCCCTCAAATAGTCCAAGGCAAAGTCTATACCTTTTTGTCCCATGTTGTTTGATCCTAATTCGAATTTATGAAAATGAGTGGACTTTAGTGCCTTTGATAGGAGCTCGACCACTTCGTCTGCTAATTCCATACCATTCAATTGAAGCTTTGATTTGTTATCTTTTGGTGAGAACTTTAGATCGTATTTATATTGCTTTAGAGCAGCTGCAAACTCCTTCCAATGTGGTAAAAGCTCTTCATTATATTGGACGCCGTCAAAGTCCAAATCTATGTTACCATTACTTGTACCATATCTCATTTCCTCAGTATACTTTTGTATCTTTTTGAGGAATTTCTCAACTTCACCTCTCTGATCTGCACCAATACTATCAAAATAGCTTACGGTTAGACTAGATGCTGAATATTCCCACTTTTGATTCTTTAATATCATCTCATGATACTTTTGTTTTTCATCCACAATATCGAATCTACCACTCATATCATTATCAATCGACGATTTTATATCTTTCTGTACTTTCTCCATACCATTGCATTTCTTTGTTAGTTTTGTTACTTCTTTTTTCATACCATTCATATCCTTCCGCATATCTTTCATCTCGTTCTTCTGTCGTAGCTGTGTAATTTCCCCTCGCATATCCTTTATCTCTCCCCGTATATCCTTCATCTCATCTTGCATACCTTTCATCAACTGGAGAATGTTGGCTATATTCTCATTCTGTGTACGATTTTGATGCACTAACTCATCAATACTTGACTTCATTGCAATTAGCTCATTATTATCGCTGTCCGCTGGCTTATCACCAACTCTACGCTTCTTAGTATTACTACTGCTCATTGTGATTGGATTATCAAATAATAACTTGTATTCACGGTAATATACATATACTTTGAAGATTTCTTAGACCTCGTAGTAAAAGTAAAAGGTGCACAAGATGTGTACAGTTTTATACAAAATATAAACCGCCAGTCAGCCCACTATGAATAACAAACGTCTCCTCTTTTATAATAACAGACGCCGCAAATAGTTGGATTGATGTTGTGTACCTATCCAGAAACAGATCCTCAAATAAAAAAGAGGTGCCCCCCCCCCCGCTCCCCTGCCCTTCTCCCCACCACCCAATAGAAGTTTAGTTTAGTTTAGTTTAGTTTAGTTTATCATAGTTAGTAGGGCCGTGGATATAGTGCGCATGTGCGCGCGCGCACAAATGGCATGATTATCGAGGCCGCAAAGTACCCGAATATAGGCACAACTTTCCCTAAAATGGGGCAAAATAGCCTCAAAATACCCGTAAATACCCGTATTTGTACCTAAATATGGCGAAATGTGCGGCGCACGTGCGCAGCGCGCACAAATGGCTCTAAAAATGCGCATATATCCACGGGCCTAATGTTAGGTATTGGCAATCTGCAGAGGAGTACTCTAGGTAGTATATCACTGTGATCAACCTATCACACATCAATAACAGCCATAATACGTCTGTTGCAATCGCTACATTTTATTATTGATAGGGTATAGGAGCTGAAATATATTGGCATAATTTTCACACATCTTGTGCAGTTAAAAGGGCACCTAAACTATACCCACACACATAAAGTCAATAGAAGTTATTGAGATGAGTAATAACGGCAATACAAAGAAGCGTAGGGTGGAAGGCGGTGGTGCCCGGGTATCTATTGATGGTGCTGGTAGTGGTGGAGAAAGTATTTCTTCTGGATCAGCGGAGCTAATTGCAATGAAGTCGACAATTGATGAGTTGGTACAACAAAATCGTACACAAAATGAGAATATGGCAAGCATGCTCCAGTTAATGAAGAGAATGCAGGGCGAGATGAAGGGTATGCGGGGAGAGATTACACAATTAGAAGAGAAGTGTGACAATATGGAATCTTCATTATTATTCAGCTCCGCTAATCATCGTATTTCTATTGAGAACAAGTTAGGTAAGATGGAGGCCAATATTATGGAGAAGATTGACTACCACGAGATATTATTACAAAATCAACAGTGGAAATACTCAGCAGAGGAGCTATCAGATGAGTATTGGGATAATAACGCCAACCCTTACACTGCTAAGGGATTCCTCACAGAAATCAAGAAATGTACTGAAGAAATGAGATATGGTACTGGGGATACGGGCATTGTATCTCTAAATGCTCATCTACCATACGATGAAGAGTTTCTACCTCACTGGAAGGAGTTTGCAAATGCTCTGCAGCAGTACCGGTACTATCTGGAACGTGCAGAAGGAAATGGTTCACAATCAGTACTTCTCTTATGACATATGGAACTGCCAGACGAGGTAATTGATCTCCTAGCAAAAGCACTTAAATCAACATTTTTCAAGCGTATGGCATTGGCGGGTAACAGCTTTGGAGAAAAAGGCATTAACTTTGCCTTGGATTATTTGGAGAACAATCACAAGTTAATAGAATTTGGCCTTGTCAATAATCCCATACGCAAAACGACGGATATCGAACGTCTCATTCAACTAGTAAAAACCCATCCTTCTATTGAAGATTTGGCTATCAATCAGTGTTTTGGAAGTGTCAATGGCTACGAAATGCTCAAACTGATTATGACTGATTGTATTATGAACAAGTTGAGAAGTCTTTCTCTCCGTCACAATGATATTAACACGGGGGGAGATACTTTCATTTCAGACTTTATCACGAGTAATTCTAGACTTAGCTCACTCAAACTTCAAGGCAACAAGCTAAATGATAATGATGCAACAATCATCGCTGAGGCATTAAAAGATAATACGCATTTAGAAATCCTCAATATTGGTGAGAATAATTTTACAAATGAAGGTGGAGGGCCTTGAGCAAGGCGGTTTTTGACAAGACGAGTCCAAACTCTGCTGCTGTTTCAAACCACACATGCTGCATAGACTTCCCAGAAAATGATACTGTTGAATTTGATGAGGTCAGAGAAATCAATGGTATTGATAGTAGCCCCAATCACAAAGCCCAAGACGTTGATCCGATTTATGTTAGGCAAAAGAAGATATATTCCATACTATCGTTGAGGAATATGTTCTCGTCAAATGTCGATCATTTTGATGAGGATATGCCTGTTGAGCTACTACCAGATATGCTGCACTCTATTCAGAGATACTCAAATTACCACACTCCTGTAGAGGATGCACCAACTCAAGACCCAACCGATGTTAAGCCTATATCTCTAGTATATGAGATATTGCAAAGGTGGGATAAAGCTCTTGCCGTATTCGAGGCATTAAGTTCATAAAGAGAGTAGGCTAACATAAAGCATGCAATTACAACTAAGTTTATCTTAATACCTCCTCAAACCACAAGCGGAGCTACTTAGTAATTCAAACACCGCAAGAGCTTCATCCCAATGTCGACAAAGCTCATACACAAGCGAAAGAGGCTTCACTTCACGATTATCTTTACTTGGACCCATCCCAACAAAATAATCTGACATGTATTGAACTGAACTCAAAATATTTGGCAGTAACTCAATGGGAACATCTTCCAGGTGTTCAACATTTGTACCGTTTCTATTCCTTGACGATAGAATTGAATAAATCTTCTTATGTTTCACCCACTTTGGATCAATGAAGTGTTTACCATCAGCACTAGTGCCATTTTCCCTAACATTATCATAGTCAAGAATCCGTGGGAAATCAATGTTGCAAGTGTGGTTGGTGTCAGCAGCGGCATTTAAGCTTGTTTTATCATACACTGCCTTATGTAATGTTTTCCATCCTTCATTTGTCAGGTTGTTGCTTCCAATAAAAAGGGACCGTAACTTGTTGTGCTTCAATGCACTTGCAATCATCATAGCATCATTATCATTAAGCCGGTTGTTTGAAAGTTTGAGGGTCTCTAACTTGTGGTTGCCAGCAAGGAAGTTTGAGATGAATGTATCCCCTCCAGTACTAATACGATTGCCAGATAGATTAATCAAGTCCAGCGTCGTCTTACCCGCACGCATAACAGATTTGAGGATCTCATATCCATCAATATCTTCACCAACACAATCACAAAGTGCTAACATTTTAACCGACGAGTGTGGGGATATAATACTACAAAGATGTTGGATATTCTTCATGCTTAAGGCATTTCCCACGTAATAAGAATTCAATACATTTGTCATTATCCTTCAAATGATTCAAAGCAAAGACAACACCCTTTTTGCTTAAGTTGTTGTTTCTTAAAATGATACGTTTGAAATGAGTGGACGTTAGAGCCTTGGATAGAAGATCAACTACTTCATCCGATAGTTCCTATCCCTAAAACTAAGAATCGTGTCTTTGTGTTCTGGTAATAACTTAATACCACACCGAAACGCTCAAGTGCACTTGCAAACTCCTTCCAATGAGGTAAAAGCTCTTCATCGAATGGAATTCTAGCTTGCAAATCAATATCACAGCTAACAGGGAACGGACGACATCGGTTTCCACCAATTGTTTCATCAGTACCATATCTCATTTCTTTAGTATATTTCTCAACCTGTTCGAGGAAATCTTCTGCAGCATCTCATCCTCTTCCCCATCCAAACCATTCCAATATTCTTGAGACGGACGAGGTGCGGGAGTATCTGATTCTTTAACAATACCTCATGATATTTCTGTCTCTTATCCATATCGAGGAGCATCATGTGATTTGCATTTTGTTTCTTCTTCACATCTCGCATAGAATTATCCATCCGACCTGCCCTACCTTGTAAACATTTCATTTCGCCCTGTAAATTCTTCATGCCACTTTTCACAAACTCCATCTCTTCTTGCATACTCTGCATCATCTGTAACATATCACGATTTTGATTTATAATCACATTCATTGTTTTGGTCAAGGTTGCCTCTTCATTTACTGCCGCTGTGTATAGGGAATAATGTTGAATTAGGGCATACTATTATTAATTATCGTGACATGAACCTCAACTCTCATGGTGGGAATAAACTATTGCAACCTCGTTTTAGTTTATTAAAGACACCCCCACCCCCCTTTTAGCTAATGCATAGAATTGCAGAAAGGAATATGATTAAGTGATCACCTACTTGATTAAAGTCATAATACGTCTGTTATAAGAAGTATATTATTATTATTTTCGTTTCTATAGGGCTGATATTATTGGCGTAAATTTACACACATCTTGTGCACATTTTTTCAACAGTGCACCTAAACTAACACTAACACCACACTAAGTAATAGAAGTTATAGAGAGATGAGCAATAACGGCAATACAAAGAAGCGTAAGATAGAAGGCGGTGCCCGAGTATCTATTGATGGTGCTGGTATTAATGGAGAAAATAGTTCGGCGGAGCTTAGTGCCATCAAATCAATGATGCAAGAATTAGTACAACAAAATCGCACACAAACAAACATGATGCAAAGTATGCAGGCGGAAATTACACAGTTAACAAAGAAGTGTACTACGATGGAGACAACAATTAACTCTCGATTTGATGAAGTGAATGACAAATTGAAGTATCACGATATACTTTTGCAAAATCAGAAGTGGAAGTATTCAGCACCTCGACCATCTAGTGTTTCAGAAAGTGGTGAGGCAGAGAAGTTCCTAAAACAGATCAAGAAATGTACTGAAAAAATGAGATATGGTCAAGGGAATGGAGAGATTGTAATTACCGCAGATATTCCATATAATGAAGCCTACCTTCCTCACTGGAAAGAGTTTGCAAATGCCTTAGAACAGTACCATCACTTTCAGAAGTACTCAACAGAGCTGAGGGATAACTCAAAACTATTTTTAAGAGGTATGATTATACCAGATGAAGTGACTGATCTCCTATCTAAAGCTATTAAGTCAACTCATTTCCAAAGTATCGATTTGAGAGGTAACAACTTTGGTCAGAAGGGTATTTGTTTTGTATCGGATTATTTGGAGAGTAACCCCAACTTGAAAGCATTATGTCTCCACAGCAGCCCCATCAACAAAATGGATGATATTAATAAACTCTGCAAAAGTATAAAGCAACATCCTTCAATTAATCATTTGGATTTTAATAAATGTGCAGGTGCAGGCATTGATGGGTATGAAATGTTAAAAATGATAATGGATGCTGGTAAAAACAAATTGGAGGATATTGATCTATCCAACAACAACATAAGTACTTGGGGAACTTACATTTCAGATTTCTTGGCATCTAAAACTGTATTGGATAGTCTTGACCTTTTTGGGAACAAGCTCAACGATCGTGATGCAGTGGCAATTGCAAAAGCCCTGAAGCATAATAAACGATTATCCTTCCTTGATTTGACAGGGAACAACATAACAAAAAGAGGATGGGTGGCATTACGGAAGATAGAATTTGACGATACGAGTTTGAATACTGCCGCAAACTCAAATCATACATGCAATATAAAGTATCCAACTGGCAGAAGATTGATTGGGGGAGTTGACATTAGAGAGATGAATGGGGATAAGAAGTTCACCATTGCATTTGCTTGGAAATTTGTTAGGCAGAAGAAGATATACTCAGTTCTCTCTAAAAGAAATAGAGACTGCTCAAATGTGAAACATTTTGATGAAGTTCCTGTGGAGTTACTACCGAATATGTTACATTCAATTCATAAGTACTCCAACTACAGCACTAGTGTTTTAGAAATGAGTCAAGACAGAGGCCATGTCCAACCTTTATCAATTGTGTATGAGGTATGTCGACATTGGGAGGACTCTCTTGCCGCTTTTGAGGCGCTTAGTTCATAAGATATGATGGGACATGTACATCAAATAGAAACAAATTACAACCAGAGTCTACTTTAAGAATATCTAATACCGCCTCAAACCACAAGCCTTGTCTTTCGTACCCTTCTTCTTCTTACCCCTCCGTTCCCTACCAAACTTTGTCGAGTTAGGATTCCTCCTACCAAAACCAACACGTATATCATCCCTCTTCGTCAAGTCTGTAATACATCCCATATCACTTGCCAAATCACTACCAAGCGACGACAACTGAGGTATCACTTTCTACACCAGTTACAGTTCAAACTGACACAGATAAGGGTATTGATTTGAATTGATAAACTAAATAGATAAGATACATAGAGGGGGGAAGTAGACTATTAAGTCAAGGCATACAATTCAAGGCAATACAATTATACTTAAAGTCGTTACTACAACTATGACTTATCAAAACAAATCAATACACCACGACTATCATCAACATACTCATAATAGGCTTGTTTCAAAAAGTCTTCATGTTGGTAGTGGTCTGGTGTAGAGGAAACTAGACTTCATACCACTCTAAACTAAGATTAGTACCAAAAGATACGGGATCATCACAGTAAACAAGAAACAGGTCAAATGATCAGCCCCGCTTGCATTCTCTGTGTCTTTTTCTTTTGCCACATCAATAAGAGGAATCAAAGCTTGACCGCCACTAATGATACCTATATCACAATCGAGATCGGTATGGATAAAGAAAAATCCTTCGGTACCAGCGCTTGGTCCCCAGCTGTTTTGTAGGATCCAGCACTCAGCATCTTCCGTCACGTTTGTCTTGCACTTTAAAAGGTCAAGTTCGAGAAAAGACGAGTTGAGTGAAAGAGGAGGCAAATTGAGACAGTTTCAACTCATATTATGGTGTGGATGATCTAAACTTGCACTTACGTTCTTGACTTGGCATGGCCCCCATCCAGCGATAACGACTGCATGGTTCAGCGCCTGGCTAGCATATGAGGAACCTTTCCCCAAGTTTGCTGTTCCGGCAAGAGAAATATCATCCGATGGCCACTTGATATCTGTTTTGCTTTCGGGCCTTGTGACGTCAAAGCCCGGATATCCTCAGACTGCATAGGATCATCGTCGACCGCGGTTGAAACATCGCCACGAAAGTAGAGAGCATTCTTCATTTCTTCAATCGATGAGATTGGAGAGTATCCAGTAAGGCCTGTATATAGAACGAGATTCCGAGTGACACTGTTAGTATTGAACAGAATTACCTATCTAATGTACACGAAACTTACCAGTAGGAACAGTATCTGACTCCAAGTTACAGTGGCTGGAAAACCCAATGTAAGGCTCGGTTTCAAGCAAAGGCATTGCCTCGCCTAAACCAGGTATATCTCTTCTGGGTTTGCCACTAATTCCCCGCTGACATTAAGAAAGACAGGTTGAAGTGGCATGCAGTTCATAATGTGCTGGTTTGAAAACTCAATATAGTTCGAGCCAAGATCATTTGCTTGGTTATAGGCTGAACTGAGTGAATGAGCAGTTGCGAAACTATAGCAAGACCCACATATGCCTTGGTTACGGACAGGCAACAATTCGCGACCGACCATCCCTGGGACAAACGATTTCAGATCATTGATTTTAGCCTGCTCTTCTACGGTACCAAGCATCTCATAATCACTCTCTGATGATGGAACATTGTAGCGTGCTTCTGCTTCCGCTGGGACTGGGACATAACCGTTCTGTTGTTTACCCATCTGCTGTTCAAATGCCTTTTTTGCGGCCTCTTTCAAGTCATCTGTATCCTCTAGATCTTGACATACTAGGTACATTCCTGGGGTGCTTAGGAACTGACAGGCCTCTTTATCTTCATCCGATAGACGGGCCTTTGGGACATCTTCAGGATTTTCATACTCTTGATAATCAAGGAAATCAAATTCAACCTCAGTAATATCTCCTAAATTATAACGCGTTGTGTATTTGATTGCTTGTCCTGTTGCCCGTGAAAGGGTGATGGAACTTTGTCCCTTCTTCCAAACATCGGCTATAAATAAGATGAAATAAGCAAATGAAAATGATATGTTTTTGAGTGGAGTGAATCTTAAAGTGTGTTATCTATAACAAGAACATAGCCTTACCTTTCCCTTGTGTAGTTGCAATCGTCCCATCAAACTCCCAATCAGTAAAGTTTTCATATGCATAGTGTTGGAACATGAGCCTGAACGTGGCCGGATTTCCACTTAAATTACCAATGTAATATCCAGCTATATCAATAATAATGATGGGTCAATGAGATTCTTATTCTAATGACACATAAGACATATACAAAATGGACTTACTAGGTGCGTTCCAACAAACCGTCTTGATATCGTCAGGGACCCACGTGTTATCTTCAAAGTAGTTGAACTTGGCTGTCATGAACGAAGTGGGTACATCGGCATTTGGATCACAACTAACTTGGTCCATAGCGAAGTACAGAACAGAATCGAAGTCAGCATCCTTTTCCTCATGTCCTGTAGCATGGGATGAAATCGATGCATCATTACCCGCAACCGCAAAGGTATATGCTTAGAAGAGAAGGAGATGTATACAGTTAGACATATCTTGTGATCATCACATTCATGTGAACATACCATATGAACATATCATTATATCATGTCGTGAATGTGAACATGGACATGAATATATCATGTGAACATATCATATGAACTTACCATAATTTGTGTCCTCCGCAGAGGTAGTAAACATAGCACTGATCTTGTAGTTGTCGGGTAGGTTTGTTGGATAAACTCTTGGTCCTTCACCCTCGTTCTCAACAGAAGACGACATTGACATGCTTTGCTCCAAGAAGCGTAAGTATGGGTCATAATCTTCCTCGAGGGCTGTGGAGGATACCACCGCAGCCACAAGACAAAAGCATAAGTGAGATAACTTCATGATAGATAGCACTGATCGATGTTAATATAATAATATTATGTATCTGTGGTGAATTGTAATTTATTGTGATGATACTGTAGTGTTAATCGGCCTTAATAAATGTGTCATCTCAACAAAAGATCTTTTTTCATGTGTCTCAAAGAGACAGGTGTGTGGTCATTTCAAGGGGGGCTCATAAAAAATAGAAAGAATGAGAGGGTTAAACCCGCGACTGGATTCATCATTCTTCAACCTATTTTTCGTATCTTTTGCTAGCAAATCTTGATTGCTCAGTGGGCGGATGGAAGAGCTGATTCTAAAGAGTTTATTGTCTTAGATTTCATTGTTGCTGCTTTGTTGTTGTTTTAAAATTTGAAGACGTATATCGTTCGGCTGGCAGTGAAGACGTATATCGTTCGGCTGGCAGTCTTCTCGCTGATCTAATGGCAACCAATCTTCTATCCTACTATCGATAACTTACTCCATATATTGCTGGCTGTTGAATAGGTAGTAGAAGAGCTGGGTAATACGGCTTCTGTTTCTGGTTTTCGGTCCATCTTTATTCACTACTTCATCGTATCATCATCGTCTTATCACAGTGAAGTTAAATGGTAGGGTAGCGACTGAGAGATCAATTATAATGACTAACATCGTGCACCGCAAATACACCTTATCCTTATGATTTTCCACGACTATTAACCACCTCGTAAACAGAATAGACTTCTTCCCCGTGTCGGCATATCTCATACACAACCGACAAAGGCTTGATATCACTATCATCTTCGGTTGGCGCAGCAGTATCTAAATGATAGTTGGAGTACTGTTGAATTGAATCTAGCAAATCTGGCAGCAATTCCACAGGGACATCCTCAAAATGTTTCACATTTGAGCAGTCTCTATTTCTTGACGAGAGAACTGAGTATATCTTCTTTTGTTTAACACATTTGGCTGGTCCATATGCAACTAAGCAGTAGCGATCACCATTCATTTCACGAGTGTCAACTCCCTCTATAGCATCATTACCTGATGGGTATCTAATATTACATGTATGATTACAGTCGGCGATAGCATTCAAGCTTGTATCGTCAAACTCTGCTTTTCGTAATGCCAACCATCCTCTTTTTGATATACTGTTGTTGCCTGTCAAATCAAGGAAGCCCAAATTTGTATTATACTTCAAGGCTTTTGCGATAACCAATGCATCACGATCGTTGAGGCTGTTCCCATCAAGAAACAGAGACCCCAAAATAGGATTTGTTGTCAAGAAGTCTGAGATGTATGTTCCTCCTCCTGTACTGATGTTATTGTTCGATAGATCAATAGAATCAAGATTACTTCTACCTGCATTCATGATCATTTCCAGCATTTTATACCCATTAACATCCGTTCCTTTGGTTCCAGGAAGCTCTAATATTTCAATTGAAGGATGACTTTGCACTATTTCGCATAGTTTATTGATATCAGCCATGTCGTTGATTTGATTGTGCCAAACAGCAAACCGCTTCAAGATTGGATTACTCTTCAAATATGACAACGCAAAATCAATAC
>Ga0214478_100433_pt1 | contig 24812 bp, 16 predicted proteins | sample M1_20Mar14CPVII9_2_FD_178001 | JGI IMG/M metagenome (GOLD analysis project Ga0214478, IMG submission 178001) | Marine eukaryotic communities from Monterey Bay, California, United States - M1_20Mar14CPVII9sort6BwellD7 | ecosystem: Environmental > Aquatic > Marine > Unclassified | place: USA...
TATCAGCTGCAACACTTCTTTTATTCAATGGTGACATCCTTGGAGCTTCTGGTTTAATGAGTTCGTTCGTGATTGCACCGAAGAAAACATTGACCGATCCATCCCAACAATGGAAGCTTGCCTTCTTAGCTGCATTTGCTTTAACTGCTCGAGTTTATGTAACGGTGATAGATCCTGATGCACTGACTGATGAACGGTTAGGATATACTTCAGGTCTGCCGATTGTTTCACCGTAAGTCTTTGAAATGGAGATCATTGCAATTACTACCATCTTTACTCACACATATCATATCTTGCACAATACATTCTTATGACGACATATTATACGTACATATCATATACATATATGTACATATCAGGCTTGGTTTTATCCTTGGAGGATTTTGTGTTGGTTTTGGTACAAGGCTTGGCAATGGCTGTACAACAGGTCACGGGATATGTGGTTTGGCTCGTCTTAGTACTAGATCTTTAGTTGGAGTTCTTACCTTCATGGCCACGGGAGTACTTTCAGCCACTGGCTGTTCAAAGACATGCCCGTTTCATCCATGGCTTCGTGATGGGTAAGTTTTCAATATATCATATATTTCTTTTGTAATATGATGATATGCTCAACCTACACTACACTTCATATGATATCTTCAGTTACGAATCAGTTGCAAAGCATCTACCAACAGAAACTACCAGGACTATTGGAACTATCATTGCAACTTTGGCAGCAGGTATGTTAATGTTAATTCTCTTATCTCTTATGTATAGCATCCTATCATTATCTCATATGTCATCTACCTTCTTTAAAACTCTAATTAGGTGCTGCATTACCGGGGATACTTCGAAAAGCACCGGCAAATGAATCACAAGCTGAACAGGATGAGTACATCAATAACAAGAGGAAGATCATTCCTGCAATGATATCTGCCATGTTCTTTTCACTAGGTTTAGTAGTCAGTCAAATGACAATATCAAGCAAGATATACGGCTTTCTGAATGTGAAAGGGGTAAGCGATGGATCATGGTGAGTTGACAAATGTCATACTATTATGTTTAGTTTTGTGATAATACTTTCTCACCATTGTTTATCATATATAGGGATCCTACCCTTGCGTGTGTGATGGGCGGTGGACTAGTTGTCAGCTTTGCATCGTATCAATTTGTCAAGGGGTTTAACGTGTTCAAGGTAAGTCCACATTCCACATTACATGAACTGTTCTTTCTTAACAGGCACATATTCACACATACTCGTCTAACTCATATCTTGAAGAATACAAAGGCACTTTCATGTCCACTCAGTCAAAAGCCATCCACTGGTCATTTCAGTGTACCTACGAATAAAGTTATTGACTATAAGTTGATTGTAGGCGAGGCTATATTTGGACTAGGATGGGGAATGGCAGGTTTATGCCCAGGGCCAGCAATGTTCTTAGCATGTGTCGGATATCCAAATGTTTTATTGCGGTGGTTCCCTTCCTTCTTCGTAGGTAGCTATTTAGCAGAGAAGTTTAAGACCCTTGTATTGAAGATGCAAGTGTCACCGGCAAAGAAATGAGTGCGCTTTGTATGTAGCTGATCATGTCTTACTTGTTGTCCGTAATAATGACGTTTGTATAGAAAGTATAACTTTATAGAAAGGATGTAAGTAGAATAAGCGTGCATAGATAATGAATCTTTAGTATGTGTGCTTACTACAGCATGATAGTCTGTTGACAGCATGAGAACCATGCAGGTTGGCATGATAGTCAACAGCACGAGGCTCAAGTAGGTTGAAGACCCAAAGGTGCAGCAGCTACTTTCACACTACTTCACTATTCACCAATTGCCCATGTCGATGTCCAAAGGGCCGTCATCTGACATTCCAATGTCAGCAACTGATGCCCCAGCACCTGCTCCATGAAGCATTTCCGATGTGCCACGACTACCCTTATTCTTCATTCTCTGATACTTGGTTGAAGTACTAAGAGTGATATCCAGGTCACGTACACGCTCTGCAAGGGCAATGCACGACTGTAGCCTGTTGGATAGATCGGTCTCCATCAAGGCTTCATCTTCACACTCATCATCAGATTCGTCTTCGTTCTGATCGAGGAAGGATACCATACCCGTCGAATGGTCAATCCGTGCAACAAATGGGTCAATGAGGAGAGGATCCTTGGCATCTGTTGCTGCCATTCCGATCAATAGATCCTCAATACCATGTTTGCCTACCTCACCAGATGATCCCATCTCTTGCATATTCTTTTCCAATACATCCACGCCCACAACTGAGTACACAGATGCAACTTTTCGAATATTACGATATGCTAACAATCTTCCTTCCAACTGTTTTGCAAGTCCCCAATTCCCATCAGTATACAGTAATTCCATCATTTCTGTCAAGAGCTTGGTATAATTAGCAGCATTGCCTGAAATATAGGTCGATACGAGCTCATGGTAGCTACCAAGGTTTGAAAACTTATTGGCTTTAGATCCCTCTCCTCCTCGTTCTCCTCCACCAGCGACGTCTGAGGATGAGTTGGAATTGGCAGACCTCATACGACGACGAGATGAACGTTCTCCTCGTCCCTGTTGTTGTGGAGGCTGCTGTTCTGACGTGTCAGCCCCAGCATATTCCGAAGGAGCAGAATCACCTACAGAAGTGCTTCCTCTTCGTTCTCCTCCAACAACACGGTTGAAGGAGGCTGTCATGTATTTACAAACAGCTGCACTAGCAGCACCGGGTAAATTGAGTACTTTATTCTCCAAAGCAGACTTTGGTGACTTGCCATCGCTACCAGTCTTTGATTGAATATTTGCCTTTTGTGTTGGGTTTGGACTACCATCCAACTCTTCACTCTCAAGTAATAAACATTGTACTAACAAACTCTTCTTCCGTGCGGCAACACTAACGGCACTAACAGATCCGCATGGTATAGTAAGACATAAATGAAATGAATCTAATGCTGAATTCCAATTTCCAACACCAATATGAACTAAACCCGCATAGTAATGTGTACGAAGGTATGATGACGAATCAATCCTGAAATACGGAGAGTTCAATGTAGTATGTGACATTGGACGAGATGCCAAAAAGGCTGATGCATATCGATACTGACCAGCAAGTAATGCAACTTGGAGGAATTCCGAATGAAAGGGAGTCAGCGAATGAAGTACCCCAGACTTGGATTGGTTCATCAAAGTTGATGGAGGTGCCGTAATTGTACCAGTACTTTCAATGAGATGTGATAAGGCTGGCAGGATTCCTGATTGGGTAATGATTGTGCGGGAGTTGCAAAATGTTGCTGCGGTGCTTACTGCCTGTAAATCATATGGGAAGTTTGAATAGAAAGGATATACATAAGTGTGAGTAAAGTAAAAGATATCACCAACTCAATGTCTCATATTATATGCACAAATGAAATTATAAGGATCCCCGTGCACTTGTACATACACATATAAACCTGATACCCTTGCACACTGTGCAACAAAAAAAATAGAAACAATCCCCTCACGACACAACTATATACTTACCATGATAATCTCTGCAACCTGCTTGGCAGTAATCCCACCTCCACCCAACACATGACCATTCATACCACTACCACTTCCACCAGCAGCAGCACCACCACTAGAAGAACTACCAGAACCCAATACTGCCGCTTCCAAACCAACAATATTTTGTGCCACGGCATATAAATACAATGCACCCTGTTGTGGAGTTAGAGATGGTTGTTGTACAATGGATGAACTTTCATTACTAGCCGCGGTGATGGGTGCCACACCCTGTTGTAATAATGTTAGTACTGATGTTGATCCACCAGATGTGGCTGAGTTTGTACCAGTAGATTGTTGACGGTGTAATGCTGAGGATAGAGTAGTGAAGTACTGTTGTAAATCATTGGAGAGGGAAGCACGAAGTTGTTGTTGCGGAGGAGGTTGTTGTGGGGCATTGTTGTTAACAACACCACCGTTGGCAGGAACAGCACCTGCAACAGAAGGTTCATTGTTGTTACTAATACCACCACCAGCGGCAGCGTCTGCTAGCACTGGTGGTTGATTTTGAGCATTGTTGCTAGGATTTTGTTGTTGGGGTTCATTTTCGACAAGGCTCGGTGCCGATACTTCATTATTGTCTACGCCTTCAGGAGCAGACATTTTAGATGAAGTTAGGGAGAGATAGGATAGTATAGGAGGTCCAAGGCGCCGTAACAGGAGAGCAACGTTTGCCACAAAGATAATAGGAGGAGAGTGGTCAGTGGTAAGATTTAATCTCTTTAGTCTCGCCCCCGGGCGTCTGGCCCTTCATCATAACAGCAAACTCTAGAGAGAGGTAAACAACATACTGATGATAAGAGTTAGAATAGATACAAAAGGGATGGGAATATATAACGGCAGAACGCACAGAAACAGATATTATATACCAATAGCATCAGAGGCAGTGTGGGCGCGTAGAGATTAAAGACATAAGTTATACGCACCCACAGGATACCACAATTTAACAAATGCAATAGCTTGGGCATAACAATAACAAAATCATATTGAGGACAGGGGTGCAGATAGTACAGATTAATAACAACAGATATATACCAAAAACATCGAAGGTAGTGTAGGCGGCGCGACAGAGATTAAACATATAGCACATTCAGGATACCTCTAGCAATACAATATATAAGATGCCACCAGCACCACCCAATTTCTTTCCTGCCAATAGAAGACGTCAACGTCTCGATCCAACTCGGCATTTGCAGGGTAGAGAGTTGTGGAATAAAGTAAGATTCTATTCGACTGAATCTCATTATGATACTACCACCAATAACAACACCACATCTCAGACTACAAATCAAAGCAATGTGTCAAACAATATAAAATGGTTTATAGCTCTATTACAAGCAATAGCATATGAGATACAACCATTTCGTATCAAACCAGCATTGCAACATGTGAAAGTATTTATATGTAATGAAGATGAAAGCAATAATTTGAAAGGGATTGTTAGTAATGTCATAGAAAGATGTACTTCTATACTTTCAACAATTGTTAAAGTCTTCAATGTATTATATCAACATGGAAAACAAATGGATATAAAGTCTATTGCATCCTTTTTTTCTGACAACAAATCTATGTTAACAAAATCTACTACAATCATTATTGCATTGCGGATTTACTACAGTATATTATTATATTTACATGAGCTACTACATATCGGTCCAATCATAATCATAGTCTCACTATTATCATTACTGTATACCATTGGATTGGGAGATAACACAGGTGCTGGAAGTGGTATACCCTCTGCCTATTCTGTATTCAATAATGGTTTTCGCCGTATTATGGGCACTGTTGATGGAGAAGAGCTTGCTCGACAGTATGCCGGTGGTATGGCGGGAGCATTGAATAATAATAACCAGAATAATAGAGGCGATAATGGTGGCAATGTTGATGGAGTCATATGGAATGAGAATAATAATAATGTGGCACAGGAGGAAGAAGAAGAGCAGAATTTGATTAATGAAAGGAGAAGACAACGACGATTGGAAAGACTGCAACAACGGAGGAATGAAAACGGAGAAGAGGAAGCAAATGCTCAGGTACAAACTCATGATGATAGCGACGAACAAGATGATAATGACGAACAAGACGATACAGATAACAGAGGTGATACTGCCGCAGGTAGACGAGTTTCTGGCAAGAAGGCAAGACGGAAGAATAATTTAGAGCACCGTCGAGAACTGCAACGTCAACGACAACTGGCGGCTAATGTCGATGTTAGGGCGCTTGGAGCTGAAGATAGAGGAGAACTACAAGAACCATTGCTGTTCGAGGAATAAGAGAGGGAGTCGAGAGAGAGATGACCCATAAGCTCAGAAGAACCCGACGAGAGAGGATGAATAGAAGGCATTAAACCATGAGATACATTCGACATGGAATATGCAACTATTTTAAAGAATACTGATCTAAATATGCTATGCAAATCTCTCGGCTGCTCTCTAATAAGCACTCTTTTATCTCTAATAAGCAGACTAGTCTTCGGCGAACTCCTCTCCTCTCAGCGGCATGCTACCTACCACCCCCCTTTTATCAAGGATACCAACAATGGTATCCTCCCCTTGAGAAAAATGACAAATAATCCTCCCTTTGGCGGGCGGGTTATACTTTTAAGATGAGCTCAACTAATCAGCTGTTCGAGGGAATTGGCGCACCAGTCAATGTAGCACAGACAGAGGATCAATATATTGATCCAACTTTGGATAGTTGTTGTCAGCGTGAGGTATGTTGTGTGACATATGATATGAGCATTTTTTTTTATATCCACACATTTTATGATTATATCTCACTCTCACATGTATATGTACTACTACACATCAATTCAATATGATTATTTCCCTCACACCTTATTTATAATATTAAATGGTGATACTGCTTATCAATTCACCTTTCTAGATTGAATCAAATCGTAAACAAAATGCAGTAGAACAATCACTTCGTGCCAATGATCGAGTAGCTAAAGCCGAGAAACAACGTCGTCAATACCAACAACAGACATACAATGAGTTCAACTTACTGCACAATATACCATCTATTGGTAGTGGATGTAGGTGTTGTTATGATCCTAATACTGATGGTGGAGAGTATGAATTGTTGGCTGAGGCTAAACGAGAAAGAGAAGAAACTGCTGTCATTAAAGATAGTGATATCATACACGATGGAACAAAAGACAATGAAGAACAAAGTGACAACAGTGATAGTGATGATGAATTTGATTATCTCCTTGATGAAGATCTTCCTACTACTTCGGGTGATCCTTCCTCCGCCTCAAGTATATATGATGACTTGCAATCCAGTCGACGTGCTGAGCTTGAGAATCAAGCATACCACTTTGAAGTTGCAAAGTATCATGGGTATGGAGTACACAGACAAATGCATCCCCAACGAGTATTCTCATCAGCGGGATATGGATCTGATCAGAAAAGAGATGTAGTACGTCCTAAAGGATCGGTATTACATTTATATGATCCATATTCACAACTATCAGTGTCATTAGATTTATGTTTGGAGGAGATGGCAACACGATATCATGGTACTAAATTTGTTCGAGGCATTGGTATTACATCGATACACTTTGCAGACGATGGTGATAGTAATTCAGATTGGAAGAGGGATGACTTACCAATATTATTGGCAATACGGGATGGTAAAGTTGTAGCTTGGAGTTCCGGATTGCGCGATTTCAAATATAGCGAGGAAGAGGTCGAACCCAGGGCGGTTCAACAATTCTTAGAGAATGCTGGTGTGTTGTACACCTCACTACCGCCATTGGATACACTGTGCAACATTCGTCCAGAAGAAGAGGCACTTCTAGAGAACATGAGAAAGTTAAATGGACTAGGCAGTTTAGGAATGAGAGGTGAACTGTCAGGACGGAATAAAGATGATGCAGATTTAGAGGAAGAGAAAGAACAACGATATGAGTGTGGCGTGAAAGGATGCTGCAAATCATTCTTTCACGAACATGTCGGTGTTAACACTGACACTCAAAATGGACTAGTTCTTTCTGAAATGATGTATTGTCAAGACATTGGTTCACCCCTTCCCGAACCTAGTCAGGAAATATCGGCACCTTAAATATATGTAACAAACTTAAAGTTGAGTATGGTACTTGTAACATGCTTATTCTTATGTTAGTTTTTACCTTCGGGATGTATCTTTCTTCACTTTGCACTACTGTCAAGCCTCAGCGTAAGTTTCATAGCTGATACTGTCACGTGCGCTTGAATCTGTTACCTCGTTCTTGCCTTCACACTCAGCTAATGCTGCTGATAAAGCTATAGACTTTCCTTTCTTGGCCACTCTCTTCCTTTTTTGGGCACTGATATGTCTTGTTGATGTTAATGCCCTAGATGCTACTTCAAATGTATCTTGACAGGCCTTCTTGGGAGTTGTTGCTGTTTCGGGAATTGGCAATCGAAATCGTACCTTACCACCCGGTTTGGCCGTCTCTGGACAGATCAAGGCAACACGTTGTCCATCGGCAACTAAACTAAATGTCTGTCCGGGTAATACGCCATCAGGCACAACAACCTCGAACATTTGATGATGTGTCGTCTTCTCTTTCTTCAATTCATCACTTCTTGGCGATGTTCCAGTCCTTGATGTAATTGGCATTTTCCTTGATTTCTTCGAGGTAGACGATTTTTTTGGTGAGCACTCAACCTCTCTTGGTATAGGACTTGTTTGTGGCAGTACTGCTTTTTGATATGTTGGATCAGTAAGTTCACTAATACTTCCATTGCTATCTGTTCCTCCTTCTTGTTTAGCTTCTAAGAATTGTTGAACTGACACTAGAAAGGCGGACGAGCACTCATCGCCGTCATTACTATTCTGAGTATAGCTATCCGCCAAATAAGGAACTAATTCTATGGCAGTTTCATAATCTAAGCTTTCCCAGCAATCATTCAACTTATCTTTCCCCATGAAACGTCCAGGTGGATCCAGAGATTCAAGTGCGCTAATAAAACAATCACTGACTTCTGAAAAGTCATCACACATTGATAGAGCTTTGAAAAATTGTATATTCCCTGGATGTGAGTTGTAATTCGCTCCCATTAGTACATCATTCATGTTTAGAGATGATGCCATGTCTGTATTATCAAGCAGCTCTGCTGTAGTTGCCTCTGTTTCTACTTCTTCCTCATCATTATTATATGTGGCATGCTTTGGCCGCCTCAACTTCGCCATTTTTACCGTGGCCATAGGTAAGTGTAAACATTGAAGTTGAGTTGTCCTGACTGGGATAGCTTGTTCTTCTGATGGTGGTTTTGTGGTTGATTGAGTTGTCAGAGATGTATTAGTATGTTGGTCTGTTGATTCAAGAGACTGCAAAGACATTGCTTGCTGTGACGACTCATCTGTGCTTTCATCCATTGGAACTATAGTATCATTTGAATTGTTTCGTTTGGCATACTCCTCTTCAAATGAGGTCAAGATTCTATCCCACTCCAGAGCTAGGGCATTTGGTTCATCCTGTTGAGGTTTTGATGTTATACTACTTTGGGAAGAAGGCCGTCCTTCATAACTATCCTCTGTTATCGAATCAACTCTGTTCATTTTCTTTCTGTTTGTATGCTTGTTAGAATGTTGACGAGAAAGACTTCGTTTCCTTGGAAATTGTTTCTTTGTTGGTTGTTTAGCAGCTTGCTTTCTTGGAGCTTGTGGTTGATCACTGTTCGTAGATGTTGATGTTGTTGACCCTGGAAGACTCTCTTTTTTCCAATCAAAACCAATAGAATCAAGAAGAGCGATACGATGTTCAGTCAACTGTACACGATGATAGTCTTTGTTTGGATAACGATAGGAAGACCTAATACTGATACAGAAATCATAGAGAAGATTTTGTCCATCCTTATTTCTTTCAATATCGAAATGACCATACTTATCCTTAAAGGCCTTGAGCTCTTCGACTTTTTGTTCAAATGATAACCTGCCTCGTTGTAAAGTAGTAGCCGGTGGTGCAGTTGTTGAAAGGGACTTCTTCTTTTCTTTTGCTTTAGTAGTAAATGTGGTGCTTTCTTCAGTGGACCTCGAAGCAGTGGATGCGGAACTAGCTTTCTTCGTCTGAGCTTCCCTGGGCTTGGTGTTCGGATTGGATGCATAGAACATTCGCAACAGAGTATCGTGATCGACAATCTTTCCCTCCTCTTTAGCATCAACAGCCTTGTGCAACAATATTTTGATCTGCTTCCAATACCGGCTTCCAAATGTGATAGTAGGACGTACAATACCTTTAATATAATCCCTACCTCCATTACGAAGCTCTTCCAACGACTTGTTACTGTTCAATACATGTGCAACAACACCCACACATTTTGTAACAACAAAAGGCACTCCATCATTCTTCTTCTTCTTGCTCTTCTTTCTCTGCTTTGGTGCACCAAAGTCAGAATCCGAATCATCACCATTACTAATACTATCTTCATCACTACTAGCAAATGCATCAGAGTTATTCTCGTACCATTCTTCACCAGATGCATCTGAAAATAAATTTGATTGGTATGGTAAAGATGTGATAGCTCTCTTCAAACCAACATATCCCCCTTTATTCATCCCAAGCGATGGTTTTGACTCTAACATATGACTCTTAAAGTTAGGGTGAAACTTTCTTAATGCCGTAAGCTTAATCATTCGTACCTCATCTGCCCTATCAATCCTATTAAATACATTCAATATCTCTTCGGTAGTTACAGACGAATCACCAGTGCCACATTTAATCTGCCTAGCATCCAACTTGCAGTACTGTTCTTCTTGATTAATGTTTTTTGATAACCAACCTCTCATGGACTCGGCACATATTGTATTAGTAGCCTTCCACAGGGTATGTTCATCTAATTGATCTTTTCGTAGGAAACCAATAGTGTAGTACTGTGATAATTTGTCATAACATGCAACCACCTGACTCAAACAGTGTGACCCAAATGGTAGATAAACAACCGCAGCCGTAGAAGATATATAGTTATCTTCAACATTACCTTCCTCCAATGCAGATACAAACGTTATATCATTCTTCAAATCACCATAATTTAACAAATTATCAGTAACCATTCTTGGTATATTATCATGAAAGAAGGATCGTTGCCAATGTTTCATAGCCCAACTACCCGATGGACTCCAGAAGTAATCTAATATAACCTGTCGAAATCTTACAGTATCACCCCATCTTTTATGCATTTGACTAACCAATGTACTCCTATTAAAATTGGCATGTAAATGTCTTTGATCATAAAATGCTCCTTCCTCAATACTAACTGTGTATGCCAATATATCATTATTAGCCTCTAAAGCTACCACACGTGCTAAATCTCTACCATCAATTTCATTTAGTAAATTCCGTCGTACCAATTCTACAGAACGTTCGACAGACGGTGCCGAATTGAATATAGTTTGATTCAACTTCTGCTTACGTAATCTACCATTGGAGTTTCTCAAATTGTAATTATTAATCACACTTTCAACACAGGGGTAGGACATTCCTAGACATAGGACGTTATGTCGGATTGTTAATATTGAAGATCCCCATTCGTTTGGATTATACCGACGTCTGAATCGTTTACCAGATGCTGTTTTATTTATGTCGCAGGTGTATGTGATAAATGAAGGTGCATGTGATGTGAGTAAAAAGTATTGTCAAATATTAAACTCTATAATTGCAACAAAGACAAATCAGATAAATTACTTAAATTATACATATACTTACCTCGACGCACATCGTTGAATGTTACCTCGGGTGGACCATCTTCACAATCATCATCTGCTAACATTATTATTTTATAGTTGCAATATAAAGAGACACAAGATGTGTTCAAAGCCGAAACGGAGCTAAATACTTTTTAGAGTATAATCTGAGGATATCAATCGACAAGTGCTATTGGTGCAAATGCTGTGTAAATGTAAGGTATGAAGCCGTCACCAATTTGACCATCGATAATAATTGTTGCTGGAATGAATTATGATGAGAAGGAGGACACGTATCCCCTTTTTTGGATGGGGGATTGATTTTTGTGAGTCGACTCTCCATCTCTCAAGAAGAAGAGACAACACTTATTAAATACTTATAAACCAGCTTTAATAAACACATTAATCATGCCTTCATATTCTATTAAGACGTCATCTAATAGTGATGAGGAGACTGATCACAAATATCCATTACGAAACAAAACACAAAACGGCCGGGTTATTGGTAAGTTATATATGTGTGTATTTATGTGTGCATAAGATGTGTACACAAAGTATAATCTTCTTTCGTTCTCCCAATACCATAGATCTGGTGAGCCCCAAGCCAATCAGCAGTGGCAAGAAGCCTCCAAAACATACACGCCGGAGTACAACCTCTTCCAAATCTCTTACCTCGATTAGGAGAAACTCAACATCTATTATTAGCAGCAAGTCAAATAATGATATCCCTCGGAGAGTTCTACGCTCTTCAACATCGTCATCAAAGTCTAAACCACTGATATTTTGTGAAGAAGACAAGAATAAGTTAACCCCAAAACTTACTACCCAAGGCATGAAGGGAGATGACAATGTAGGAAGTGACGACGACAGTGTTGGAAGTGATGAAGCTGTGGGACCTTTTCAGTATGGATTAAATACTCCACCAAAACTTGATAGTGAAGATGGTAATCCAACAAATCCCAAAAGTTTCTGGTCTATGGAAGATCATCGGGAGCCGAAGGTTCATTACCAAAGTGACAGCTCTTCTCAATCCGATGAGACAGAAGACGACTTAGAATCATACACCGCTGAGCCTGTGTCATCACCAGATGAAGCTGATGCTGCGTATGCTGCTGGTTTAATTCACGGAGATGATAAAAGTGTGTCACTTTCACCACATGTGAAGGAAGTCATTAAACAAGTAGCAGCAGATGATGCTGACTCTGATGAAGATTCAGATGATGAAGATTCCGAAGACGTGGATACTTCCTTTAATCAAGTCACCTCTCCTTCTTCTTTAGTCAATAAGTTCTCACCTACTATTCTCACGCGTTTGAGTGAAGAAGATGAGGGCCCCGCTACCGATGATGACAAGGAAAATCGTAGTGATGATACCAAGGAAGAGCCAAACGAACAGTCGTATACTCCTCTTTCCATCTCAAATGAGGAGCAGTCGTATGCCCCTCTTTCAATCCCCAACAAGTCTGTTGCTGATTTCTTTGACAAGAACCCCTCCAATCAGCCAGACACAACCGAAGTACAAGAACAAGTACGCAAGCAATATGTAGAAGTGCTTGAAGAGTTGAAGCAGAGAGGTGATGGAGCCATTTGTATGGCAAAGGACAAGGCAACAGAGTTGACTGATAAGCTCTTGGGTACTCATAACGATGGGGAACAAATGTCTTCTAAGGCAATTGTTGTAAAGACGCCTTTCCTTCAGCCAAGATTAAGCCAAGGCAATGATAACTTTAGTCAAGAGCTCGAAGCTGGCACCCAACGTGGCGCTGCGACTGTCGAAACTCCTTTGGAAATTTTCCATCTATTTGAAACGCCTTCCGACCCAGACAAGAAGGGAAGTGGAGGAGGTCGTGCCAAATATAGGGAAGACACCCCTTTTAACTCAAAGGCCGTGACATTTGCTGATAACAAGCTTGGTAGGTGGACATCTCCAAATGATGAAGAGAGCTCGGTAGACGAGGAAGTAATTAAGAACAAGGTCTCAAGCTATACTCCTGTGCCTTACAATTCCAAGACAGGAACTTTCTCAGCTCCAACTCTTGATGACGAGGAGGAGTCAGATGACACTGAAGGTGAGAAAGAAGCATCAGAGAAGAACCTAAGCCCATCTCCTAATACCAAACCTGGAGTGTTTACTGCGCCCATTGACGAATCCAGCCCTTTATCTGGATATGAATTGGTAGAAAGTCCCGAGGAAGGCAAGGCAACCAACACATCCGTCATATGGCCCACCGATGAGAGGCGAACAACAACGAACAAAAGTCCCACCGAAACTATCAACTATACTAACCAGTTTGATACCGAGCCAGCTGCTTATGTGTTGCAAGATTTATTGGATATGTCGTATGTTGCCTCCACTCCCGACGCATCCTCGTGTAACGTTCACCACAAACGTCGTGTCATGTTCATTATCCACCACAAGAAGGTTGCGGAAGACATTGTTGCTATGATCATCCGAAATGATGGTCATGATATTGAGTTGATGGATTTGGCGGAGAAGTTTGACCGTTTTCTGTGAAGATCCCAAATAATGATGGAGAAAAGGGAAGTGGGTCTTGGTATCCTCTATGAGATTTCCGAAGATATTTGTAGATATAATGTTTGAATAATGAGACAGAGATTTCCCCCAGCCACATCACTTCTCAATTCCCCAACCTGTAGGCAGCTCAATAACCCCATCAACCTCTGACTTGAGCACAATATCCCAGAGTTGATTTGATGCTTCTAAAGATACACTTTTTGAAGTAGAGTATCCCCCAGGTTTGCCATTAACAAAGTATACTTGATCATTTGTTACCGGTGCAGAATGACTCAACGCTGAAACAATAGCTGCCGCTCCTTCTGATGAGCTCTTGTAAATCAAGTTTGCTATACCTGTCTTTGTTAATGTTCTTACGGCCTTGTCTCCGATATGATTTCTTAGTAGAGGTGTCCACACCAAACCTGGATGAGCATCAATCACTTGTATAGATTTATTATTATCATTCTTTGATAACCATTGTCGAAGTAAAGTAGAAAACTGCATTAAAGCTAGTTTTGAAGCGGCATATGTGGACAAGTCATCGTCTGCAACACCGGGAAGAGTATCAATATATGATTGCTTTTCACCACTACTTTCTGATGGGATGAGATCCTCATCAATGACTGAAGTGGCTCTTAAATGAGCTGATGAACCAACATTTATCACAGTACCCTTTGTCATTTGTGGTAGTAGAGCAAATGTCAACCACATTGGACCCAGTAAATTGACTTGCATTGATAACCTCTTTGACTTGCCCATAATACCTGCGTTATTAATCAAGACAGTTAACGGAGACTTCATATCTTTAACAGATGATGACATACTAATTGCACTTTGTGGATCATCAGCATGATACTCTACAAAAGTAATTGTTGGTAACTCTTCTTCTTCATCCTTACTACTACTTGAAGTATTAACTTGTTTCAACTCATCTTGTATCTTTTCAACTAACTCTTCACCCATTTTGATATTCCGAGCAGCAATAACTACATCATATCCCTTGTGTGCTAAATCTGTTGCAATCTGAGATCCAATTCCACCGGTTGCGCCAGTTACGATTGCAAGTTCATGTTTTACTGGTTGTCTGTTTCTAATGTTGTTGTCTAACACTAATCTTTCTTCTTTTGCTGCAAAGATACGTGTTCTAGTACGATTTATTGTACGGACAAATACATTATAGAACAGTTCAGTTAGAATACCATGTACTACCCATCGTATATTATTACTCTTCATCTTATTCTTCTGAGTTGGTGGTGGGGATGGAAGTTTGGGTGATGTACTAGTTAGTTTGACCATATCAATAGCTTGTGTCTTTATATGCCTATGTATAATCTTGCTCGTGGGGATGACGAATGCAGATAAACTTAGGATATTAATCAATAATATAAGTAGGATGTATGAATACTTTGTCATCAAACAGAGAGAGTAGATGATATGGAAGTATATTGCAGCAGTTTGCAGAGATTAGTAGAGTTACATACTACGAGATAGAAGGTCCTTAAGGTAGGGTCTCACTTCTCACCCCGCGCGCCCGTGTGCACACTAGTGACACATGCACACCATTATTGAAAATTATCTCGCTAAGAATGATGAGTACGATATAATGAGACGATCTGCTGCCTTGCGACTGTTGCAAAATATTGTCGGGAATCTAATGACTCATACTTGAATAGGTCGAGTAAGCAAATAAGAAATGTGTCCTACATATTGCTTGAAAGAAAACAATCATTAGAGATTAGAAATCACATTAATGAATTAAGCGGAGATTTGCCTGATGGCTACACCAAAAGTATTATATGTTAAGACTAAGAAGTATCAGTAGTACATATTGTTAACCTAAGAAATTTCTATAAAAGATTATATCACTAACTGATACTATCTAGCCTAATAATTGTGTTGACCAATGAAGAACAAACCTTGGCAACAAAGTAAAGTATACAAAGAAGGGACCAAGTATAAATTCACGCCAAATCTCGTCGTATACAGACTGTGTCATCACATGAATAAACGATTGCCTGTGACACCTCAAGGTCGTACTTTCATAATGATGTATCCACTCGTTGACTAGTTGTACAACGACTTCTGTAACTAAGGCGTATATGAGCACTTTCCTGGGAGTATTCACAAACCATTGAGCAGCATGTAGCCAGTACGTTAGGAAGTGGGAAATAGCAACAGAGGTATTGTGTAACGGATGAACATGATAGAACGCATTGAAACTCTCCTTGATGATCTCTGATGTATTGAGATGAGAGAACCATTTCCCATCTTGACGAGGAATGACGTCGGACGCTACTGCAATCACAGCAATCACAACATTAAACAGAATGATCTGACTCCGAGAAACCTTACGAGAACCAATATTGAATAGGAACATGAGCCCCAACACTATTACCATTGCAGAGATACGATGCCATAAAAACTTGCCTGCTACACGTTGAACTGTTGGATCTCTCTCAAGACTAAATATATCGATGATCTCTTGTTTGGAATTGGATGTGTCCAAAACAACACATGTCACTGGATGTACCGACGCGTTGTGGACAAGTGAAGGACAAGATAGAGCTTGGGTCTTGTTGCTGCTGCCATTGTCCAATAAGGAGTTCACACCATCACAAACCTCCATTACATTGGACAAACTTAGGATCTGTGTACTGCCCTGTATCCTCTTGCCCTCTCGCAGATCGACTATATCCCACGATTTGGCTTCTATTTCCCTCAATCCTTCAATTTCATGAGCTGGTTTGACTTTCATCACTAGCAGAAGCATATCCCTGAATACCTCCGATAGACCTTCTGTAGATGCAATTGATGATGCAGGTGAAGGCTCTGTGGAAACATAGTTGTCAGTATCCATATCATCACTGTCTTCGTTTGTCTGTAATACCATCCGGCGGCACCCTTTATCTTCGGCTAGACATTTAGCCAAACTCGAGTACGACACTGCCAAGTCGGGCCATGCATTGAACTCGACAATCACCGCCGAGCCATCCTCTAATATCATGGCATCTCCTCCGGCTAGGACATACTTTGTTGGGTCAGATTTTGTAATCTCCTTAAGATTTGAAAATACTGAAGAGGCGTCATCCAGCGAGTCAGCTACTGCGTCTCTCCACCCATGAGGATCAGCTCTTCGACGGCTGGAAGTACTGCGGCTTGGGTTTCTCCTCTTTCTCTTGTTATCGGTCCATGTATTTCCAAGATCATCATTGTGTGGAGTGTCAAGAAAGAAGAGACGAGACATCTCACCGCCACCATAAGCGGCAACATTAATGACTTGAGTTTTGACGTTTGTATTCTTTGGATCATACGTCGATCCGAGTGACCATCGAAATAACATGAAGGAATGAAGATACGCCCTGCCATGTGCAATAATCACGTAGTATCGAATATCAAACCTCCGATTTGACAGTATCCCATCCCCCTGGATAGTATAGAGATCAGTGACAGCTTTTTGAATTATAACATCTCCTCTGCCTTGATTGACATCGTATAACCCCCTTTTCTTCAACTGATTGTAGTCAGAAGAGAGTTCATCCCATGTCTTTATGTAAATATCCTCACCTCTGGCACCACTAGCGGACTTGATGTAAAATGTGACATCCTCATCTTCATTCTTATTAGCTTGAAGAGCTTCACTGAATGTCGAATAACTCTGTGGAAACACTTTTGACGCAATGGGATCATCTTTATAAAGGTGATATAACTTGAACTTGTTATCCAATTGTTGTACTTCGGGATGAGAAAAGGGCAAATGTGAATAGATGGTGGTGTATGAATTAGTATCCATCTCAACAGGTAACGCTCCTGTCATCTCTTCAGAATATAAGTGCCCATCGTCATCCTCGACTACTTTCCCCTCATACTGTGAATATGTGAAGAGAACTTTCTTCACTTTCACTGTACTGTTACTTTGCCGTTCTTTCTTGATAGTTGCCAATCCCTTCATTGCTCGGTGAAACATTGCCTCTATTGAATCGCCCTCAATAATATAATCACAATCAGAGTCAGCATTCTTCATATCATCACATGGATGTATTTTATAATATTGATCGATATAACACCATGAAATTGGTATCCATTTCTGTTCCTCTTCATCCTCGTCAATATCTTCAAAGTCTACTGCAATGTGTCCATTGACAGCATTACCTGCAGATACAAGAGGGTTTACCCTCTTGATATCGGCGGTTACAAACATTGCCTCATAGTGCTGTTCTTCATCATCGTTGGTATCATATAGACATTTAAGCCACATACCCGGTACTAGCTTGTCAATGTCATCTAGTGTGAGAGGGTTTACTTCTTTGTTCAAGGATGTGTTGTCAATAATAGGCCTCTTATAATCATCAATGTTAAAATTTGACAGCGCTCGGTGAACACCTGACGGTACCTCGTAGCAACTACCGCTACCGATTTTATCCAAACAAAAGATATTCTTATCGTTTATTGTTTGTCCAACAGTTATATTTGATGGTAAGTTTGGATTGGTATTGCAAAATGTCAGTGAATTATTTGCAACTTGTGATGCACCATACTCTCCAACTTTACATGTATCCATCGTGTTTGTTGTGTTTCTATGGAAAATATAGCAAGTTGTAAATTATAATAAGCGCAGTGAGAGTCCGTTGGTAGGAGATATTGTGAGATTGCAAACTGAGCTATTTGAATTTTAAATTTTAGCTTTCTCGTCGATACCAGATATGCAATACAACCTTGATAATGTTTAGTAGTTATTTCCCATGTAGTTATAGACAGATAGCAATAGCTGCAGGTTGTAATACTATTTGATCAATTGTTGATGGATGGATGTACGTGTGAGTAATAACGATTGGAGCCTAAATGATAGCGCAGAAAGAGTCCGTTACTATTGTATTTTTCTTAGAGTGGCGAGTCATTGGCAATTGGTGGCTTTCTTGTACTGGAACCTCTTGCACCGCCAATTGCAAACTCATAGCAACTTGTATTTATACCATTTCTATTTTATTAGATTAAAGATACATACCGAACAATACAAACATTATGAATAGCTTACGACAACGATTGCAATTAAAATCAGTTATAGACAGTAATAGTATAAAACGTCCTGTTATCAATAATAGTAAAAGATCAACCCAAAAATATAATGTTGCCTCTTCTCTATTCATCACACTATCTATTGGCGTTGTAGCAACAATTATATTATCTTCTTATTACTTTGGAACGGATACCCATACTAGAGTTGTAACACCACTTCCATCAAACATACAGAAATTTTCTTTCTACATACATGAACCTGAATGGACAAACGCGAGAGTGCCTATAGCCGAGATGCATCGTAAGCGTGGACATTTGCAAGTTTATGATATGGATAAGGCACATTTCATTTGGTCAAAACGGGACGATACATCTCTATTTACAAAACTAAAACCATGGCAACGGTATAATCAAATGCCCGGGAGAGATTACTACGATGAAAAGTTGTGGATGGCTCTTGGTATGGATCAATATTGTGCCAAGAAACACAACCTTGGAAAGGGCGAACAATGCTCCTTCCCTTATCTTCCCCCTTCTTATCAGTTAGATAAAGAAGATCATGTAGTATCCTTTCTCAAAGCTATTGAACACAACCCTCATAAAGCATATCTTTTGAAAGAATCGTGGGTTAATCAGGGTAAAGGTATAACTATATTAGGGCCGAACAGCCAAGAGTTGAAGAATGTTCAAACAAGTTTAGAAGATAAAAGCAACAAAGATTATAGAGCAAAGGATGAATATCTAATACAAGAATATATTTGCAACACATTACTCTTTGAGAATAAGTTCAAGTTCGACCTGCGATTCTACTGGTTTATTGCAAGCATTGATCCACTGATTGTACTATTCCGTGACGGGATTGGCAGAGTGTCAACAATTGAATACGACGAATCTGATTTTAGTAACTTTGATATGCATGTGTCAAATATTTCACAAAAAGGTAAAGCAGTATCTTGGGTAGATGTCAGTAGAACGATTCGAGATCATTTTCATTCACATCACAAAGAGCTCACAGATCGGCTTGGTAAGGATATAGATCCGGTAGTGCATGTTCGTAATCAAATGAAGGCAATCCTTGTGGATATCATAAATGCCTTCAAGCAAACTTCATTTGTGCTTGGGGAGCTTACTGCCGACAATGGGTTCAATTTCCTGGCTCTGGACTATGTTATAGACAATGATTTGGATGTGTTCCTCATTGAGCCTCAGAGCCAATGCAAACTTGATTACGATACCGAGCCTGGAATGACCAATTCAAGAAACTTTGTGTCAGATTTCATTGATGTTGCAGTGGAGGTTACAGAGAAGCACCAACTTCTTAACCAGATAATCTTTCCACTGAAGAGCGTTGCTAATTTTGATGTTGTGTATGATATGGAATCAGGTTTTCAGTATTCATATGAGTATCAACGACCTGCAAAGAAGAAGGGATGTTTGCAAGAATGAGCTTTAGAATAACATAGATTTAGGCTATATAAGATTTAGGTATTCGTTTCAACTCAATCTAATCACGACACAACAGGATCCCAGACCCAAACATTAGCTACATACTTCACACCCTGCTCTACTTTTTCACCTGCATGTTGACTTAACTGATCAAAATTACCATCGGGCAACACATCGTAGAATACTACGGCTTTACCCGACTGTGGTTTAATCTTTATTCCATCATGAAAGTCTGTTGTGACTGCACGAGGAAAGGTAGTTCCTCCTCCTTCAAGACCCTTATCACCAAACTTGGTTGAGTGTCGCACTCCATTCTCAACAACATCACCCTCTCCAGTCAAGTACAAGAGTACTGTAGCATATCGTTTTGGCTGATACCGATCTTCAATTGACGGATAAGTAAAATCATGATGAGCAGAGTACTCTTCTCCGGGACCATATCGGACTAATTGCATAGCCTCAACAATCCTATCATGGGTAGGGAGCAACTCTTCATCATTCTCAAGGGAATCTTGGTCACGATCTTGATCTCTCATCAACTGTTCATCAACATTCAACAAATCAGCAATACGTCGAAAGATAGTATCAACAATAACATCTTGTTCTCGATGAATCCAACCTCCAGTAGATGACCGGGCGTCAGATCCCCCTCGTACCTTCTTCTTGTTGTTGACTTTCACATTGCTTGCTGAGACAGTAGAAGGTTTCATAACTACATCTCCCTTGACTCCTGTTGCAAGATCTATAAGGTGCTGTGCTTCAACCGGAGATAGAAACCTCTTCGTCTCGAGGACTCGAGGAGCACAACTTAGAACCTTGAGTGTAAGTGGCATCGTTGTGGTGGTATCATTCTCATTGTCATTGCCTTTTCCCTTTAAATCACTTGATTGAAACTTTCTCATTTCCAACATTCGCTTCTCCTCAGCTGTAGGTAGATAATCATTCTTGGTTAATCGATCTAATCGATTTGGTAGAGCAGTATAATACAAGCTCGACGTTTCAACCATGTGCGTCTGACCAATAAAGCTGGCCTGCCACATGTGCATCTCATTTCCAACATCATTAGTGATCATATTATCACCAGCGTGTGATACTTGACTGGCTGTTTCTTCATCCACATTACTCACATCATCATCATGTGCCAAATACGGTTGAGGAAAGTTGGCCAGCCATACCTGACCAGTCTTAATCAAGTAATCTCTACCAAAACTACGATCTAACATCCATGCATCTCTATGAAACAATTGCTTATCACTCAACTTTCCTTGACGTGATAACTTTTGAATCTCTTCTTTTTGATCTTCAATCGACAAATTACCAAATGGATCATAATATAATATTGAATCATCTTCGGTAATTGTCCATCGTTGTAATGCAGTTTCTTTATCATATGTCGGTGTTACATAGAACGCATGGCCCGGAAAAGATGCAGTGCCAACACTTTCCATACTCTTAATTATACCCACGAGTTCAGTATGTATCTTCCCCTCTCTAGGTCCTGATTGAATGCGACCTCCTTCCCAATATAAATGAATATCATTTACAGATAGATTAATAAATTTTGCTGCATATCCTGTGAATGATAATGATGCTGCTGATATTTTATAATTTGGTTCAGTCTGTTGTGTGTTCCACTTATCTCGATAGAATGTCGAAACGTGTGGTCTGTTATATACCTTTGTTGTGCCACGGATTGATCGTCCTGATGATTTGTTGATTGTGTATTGATGTAGAAGACATACATGTTGACGATTGATCATTGATGCTGGTAAGTAAGATTGAAGTATTGAGTGTACTTGATCAAATGTCAATTCCTCATCATTGTTATTAGTTGCCATTGTGTTATCAATCTCATTAAGTATAGTATCAGATGTATAACTACCCAAACTTCCTACATCTTTGCCCAACTGTTCACTTGATGATACAACATAATCATAGACCATACTATTGGAATCAACCTTCAATGCATCAGCCAAGTAATATAAATGTAATACACGTACACTTGGATCTATTGGTAGTATAAATTCCATCTTTGAACCATTATTTGGACAAAATGATAATGAACGTGTACGGCGATAGTTCCTTGCCTTTTCATGTCCACCACCAACACTATTAGCACCTTGAATATTAGTTTCTCTGTTCATTGCACGGTTCAATATATCTTTACGTTTAGTCGTTGGTATACCATCCATTGAAGGAGCTGCAAACGGTGCATAATTTTCAATTGGTGTGGGATATACCTCATTATTACTAGTACCAACAGTACTAAACTTTAGCTTGAAAGAAGCCCAATCTTTCACTAACTCTTCTTTCCATACATTACATCCACCATGGGTATATGAATGTGCAATTATTGCAGCAATAATTGATATTACTACTGCAACAAAATGTTGTTTAAGTTCAGAAGTTGGTGCACCATTGTTGTTATTTCGAATGTGGTTATTTTCCTCTGACGAATCATACTCACAGTCATCGTCAGAATCATCATCATCGTCGTCTCCTTCTTCATAGGAGAATGTTGCCTCTCCTCCGATTGGGAGATGGTCTTCGTCCTCTCTCATTGTATTGAACTCCATCGACATTTTGCAACTTGCAAATTTTATGAGAGTGTGAGGATACCGACTATCGAGAAGAAGATGAAGCTGTAGTTTGCCTCATCTATCTCTCACTCCTCATTTATAATATGTATTAATATGCATTAAAGCAATGCCGTATCAGTATGTTAAAAGAACAGTTACTACATAAAGTAATTCAGTAAATAATCTCTTTCAATTGGTGTGCTAGATGACACGGTATCCTCCATTTTCCATTTTTTCAGTGGCATGAATGCGTGAGATACGTATACCTAATTGTGTCTCTCCCTGATATGGTATACCGGCTTTACCATCACTAGGATAACCTTCAAACGCTCTTTCGATTGTAGCATTGTTAGCTACCGGCAGTAAGTTTTGATACATCCCGACGTCTCCAAAAAGTAACACATTCTCAACCACAAAAAAAATTATGGACTTATTAAAGGCTGAACTGGAACGGAAGAAACGTGCCATAGCCGATACATCAAATGCAGATACTAACAGTAGCAGTAGTAAAAAGAAGAAGAAATATCTAACAGCAGCCGAACGTAGGCGTATCGAAGACGAGGAAGAAGAGAGACAAGAGGAGATACAACGTGAAGAAAAAGAACGTCGTAAAAAGAAGAAACGTAAGCGTAAAAAGAGGAATGATAGTAGTGATAGTGACGATGATGAAAGAGAGGATTTAACTACATTACTATTAACTAGTCATAAGAAAAAGATTGATGCCGTAAAAGCCGCCTCTGCCGCAGCAGTATCATCAAGTGATAATAAACAAGAGGAAAATAAGGCTGATGCATCAAACACTGATAACAATGGTGAGGATACAAAAGAAAATCAAAAGTATGATGGAACTATATCAGAATCACTCAAGAAATTGACACCTAATGAGGTTACTAATGCGTTACGAAGTATTGGGCTACCGGTACGATTATTTGGTGAACAAACTATAGATGATACAGCACGATTGCAACGATTATCAATTGCAATGCAAGGACGAGAAGCGGCAATGTTACGTGAGAATGAAGATGATGAATACCTATTAGCTAGTGCCAACAGGACGAGGAATGTGTTTTTGAAAGGAAAGGGTAATGAAGATGATGAGGAAAAGGATGTGAATAAATCACCAACAAAGGCATCAAAGACAGATAAGTCTACAACCACTGCTACTACTAAGGAATTAACTCAAGAAGAAATGAATGATAAACCCAAACGTATCTACAGATACTTTAAGAACTTGATTAAACAATGGGAAGCAGATTTATCAAATCGTCCAGATGAAGTGAAACGAACTGCCGCAGGCAAAAATGAAACAAAGACATTAAAACAATGTAAAGATTATATCCGCCCATTATTCCAATCATGTAAGCGTCGTGAACTCGAAGAAGACTTACAGTCACATTTATTCAAGATTGTTAATTACTGTGATGAGGGAGAATTCGTCAAGGCACATGATAGTTATATGGATGTGGCCATTGGTCGTGCAGCGTGGCCTATTGGTGTGACACAGGTGGGTATTCATAATCGGTCTGGACGGGCAAGGATTGAAAGCTCGAATGTTGCACATGTTATGAATAGTGAATTGCATCGAAAGTATTTAACTAGCGTGAAGAGGCTGATGGTATATAATCAAAGGAAGAGAACAGATGTTGCTCCGAGTAAGAAGGTGATGAATCGTTAGGATAGAGAGGGGGCCGAAGAAATTGCAGTATTTAATGGGCTAAGAACACAACTAGGAGATAAAAGACGTTGTGTTAAATTTAGAGTTAATTATATCTCAATCAAAATATTTTCTCCATCTTACATTCCTTCTTCTATACTTGTCTGGACTAACACTCAACAGAAGCCTTGCCAGCCTTTCTGTCTCTACTCTATCTATCCCCTCTCGATCTATTCCTGTGATTTCGACATCCATTCCTAGCTTGGCTGCTTCCATTATGAACTCACACACCAAATCGTGAGCTATTCCTGGCATCGTCGGAGCTGCTTGAGTATTATCGGAATCCAAGCCATCTCCTCCCATCATTCCACCACCTGTATAGCAAGATGGCTCCATTAAAAGATCA
>Ga0214478_100434_pt1 | contig 24747 bp, 22 predicted proteins | sample M1_20Mar14CPVII9_2_FD_178001 | JGI IMG/M metagenome (GOLD analysis project Ga0214478, IMG submission 178001) | Marine eukaryotic communities from Monterey Bay, California, United States - M1_20Mar14CPVII9sort6BwellD7 | ecosystem: Environmental > Aquatic > Marine > Unclassified | place: USA...
GAGAGTCACAACAACACAGCAGCTGACACATAAATAAGAGAGAATCAAGGAGCGTCGTACCTTCTTACTCTTCTTCTTGTTTGACTTTTTGCTCTTCTTCTTGTTCGACTGGTGAGTTAAATGAGATCCAGATCGAGGGTTAGAGACAGAGGTAACAACACAGCTGATACAACAAAGAACCAAAGAACGAGGTCGTACCTTCTTGTTATCATCCTTCTTTGCAAGATCTTCCATATCATAGCTGTCCTCCTCATCTTCTGGATCATATAGACCCGCAGAGACAAGGACATCCTCGAAGGCATCGATGGGCTTGGCAACGGCATGGGATTGCTCCTATATAAAGTGTATAGACAAGGATAGACAATGATAGTATCGTGAGATGTTGTTTGATCGATGAGCAGTACAGAAAGAATCATATACATATGATGCATGATATGTCTCATGATATGACATCATATGGGCATATCTGATGGTATATACATTGCAATACATATATAACTTACCTCCGCCAATGCACTGGGGACTGCGGTTAGCAACACACAGGCTGCTGATAATAAGGCTTGGATCTTCATGGTTGTTTAGTTGGTTGTTTGTTGTCGATTTACTCGATTATGAGCATGTTTTGTTAGATTTTTGATGAGCAATGCAATTTCATTATTTCTCAACCATAGACTATTATCTCGTGAGTTTCTTATATCGAATAGTCCCTGCATAATTCTACTATGATTAAGACCACGCGTTTGAGCATATGGCGTGATATCTTTTTGCAGGTATCCTATTTCTTGGTATCCCTTCTTTCATCCTATTTCTTGATACGATACGTAGACGTGTGGCGCTTCGACCTAGATGATCAAAGTCCCAAGCTTGGATGGGATATTCTACAATCGAAGAGTAAAAGATTATATAGCTGATGCGGGAGCTTATGACACGATGGCTTCCTCATTCTACTCAGCCTTGTACATGACAGCAAACTATTTGTCTATAACACTTCACATATGTTCATAGTCTATTCTTATACTTATATATTCATCGTAAAGAATAGTAAACTAATTGATAAATAACTACTGCATCTAATATACTTTCTCAACCCCCGAACAAACTATAATCTTGTACATTAAACGATGCCAATATCTGTTTGAATATCTCTTCACCCACATTACTACTACCTCCATCCTTTCCTCCACTACCTCTCGGAATGCTCAATGTAATCAACTAGCACCACTATTAGGCGAGGTGAGTGTATTTTGCATGTGGGGGGGAAGTTGGTAAGATCTAGGTAGAAGTTTTGTTAGTTGACAGTAGTTAAAGTATGAAGGAGTCAATGTATCTATGTACTTCTACTGGCGAAGAGTTAATAGTTAATACAATAGTATGTAGTTATGTTGAATCTGATTTGTTTAATATCATTTGTTTGTACTGCCCAAAGTATAAGTAGATTAGTTGCGCCCCTCGATCGGCGCCAGTACAGAGGACAAACTTATTCTGTATCTATCATTTTCTCATCATAATAGGAAGAAAAGGTGTAGACAACCACCAAACTAAAGAGTCATCTTAGCATTAGAATTGGATAGCAGATAGGAAAGACATGGCCAAGGCTGAGACGTCAAGACCGAATTTCCGACAATCCTTGATGGACACACGATAGAAGACTACTGTGAGTAAAAAGATAAGTTACTTCCAACGCCAACAACACAATCAGAAGAACAAAAAAATACGCTTACCAATCTTCTTCTAAGCACTTCTCCCTCCAAGCAGATGAACTCATACCTGAACTGTATGTACGATCACTTCTCTTCCATCTCTCCAAATTACGCAATTCACACTTTCTCTTCATTCTTGTGCCCTCTAACTCTTCTCTCAGATGTGTTCTCCATATTCAGTCAAACAGCGGCCGGCCACATAACCAGTATCTTGCTCTGTATCCAACAATTTCACTGCCTTCTCAAGAGAGATAAGCGCCTGAGCTGTATTTCCGCAAGCATACATTGCATACCCCCTCTGCCTATTAGCCATTATTGATGTTGGAACATAATAAACTGCCAAATCTGCATATAAACTTGCCTCAGTTAAGTTACCAACCCGTTTAAGCACATGATCAGACCTACGCCTAAACATATCCGAAACTTTAGCCTTACACTCACCCTGACTAATTCCTGCTTGTTTAATAACACCATCAGCTCTGGGCTTCAGCCATTGTATACCGATTTGTAATACCAACTCTTCCATTTTCGAGTGATCAACCAATAGGCGTACACCATCATTTAATACTACATCACCAAATTTTTTATTAATCATGGTACTTTCACCACATAATCTGATACAACTATCAATCCTTTCCAAATAGTTCTCCACATCAGAAATATTTGATGATGCTGTAGGAGGTGTAGCACTAATGATATTTTTCAACTGACAGTGGAGGCATGTATTTTTTATATTGTTCATTACTGAATGCGGAATGACCATATTTATGACAGCATTGAATTCCCATATAACACCGCGAACATTCTCTCATATTTCGCTTTCTCCGTTGTAATTCGTGCCATGACCATGATGTATCAACAGAACAATCTGTGTATTGCCTTTCTTTTGCTAATTTATATAACTTCTCACCATCTTCCACTGCATTAGTAAATGCTATACGTCGTTTGGCATGCTCTTCGATGTAATTTATATCTAAGGATTTGATATCGAACTCTTCCTCATTGTATAAATGTAGTGTTGGAGGGCTATTGATCGAAATATTTTTGTTTGCAGTAAATTTGTGCATCGGTGCTGTTGTGGCAACGGATAAGGAAGTGCCACCGGCTAATAAGTGATTCATATAATCTTTTGCATCCTTCCTATTTGCTCGTACACGCCTCTGATAGTCTCTCTTTTGTTTTCTTCTCCTTTCAAGCTGCTGCTGTTCATTGAAATTCATACTCATGCTCAGCTCATGCTAGATTATAATAATATTTGAAGGGGTATAGTATTCTTCCGATCTATTGTCCTACTTATCGCAATATATTTTAATTGCAAATAATGAGTAAGGACTACATGTTTATGGTTTGCGTCAGATATTGTACGTGCCAAAGCCTTGGAATTTATACCAAACTGATTAATTGTAGTCATCTGGATAGAGATATCCTAATAGATCCGCCTCATACTTGTGTTATCATGAGAGTTGAGCAAGAGGTAGTCATTTTAATAGTCATTTTTTGGGCCAGTCTAAACGTATCCTTTGAATGGTATCCTAAGCTTTTAAGTAATAATTGAGTACCATTTTGTGTACCGTCGACAGTTTCTCCGGGCATTATCATTAAAAAGTGCATTTAACAAGAGCCTTTTTGTATGGTCCCTAGAAGTCTCAACCAGGGTAAGAAATAATGAATTTCAGCAGTATAAAATTTACGTGCATACCGGTGCAAATTTACAGGTACGGGTTCGGTTTCGTGGATCCTCTTTAGCTATGTTTGGGTCGATTTTGGCGCGGGCCGGGTCCCTCCCCGTCCCCGCAAATTTTTTCATGGCGAAGTATGCGGAAGCGTTGGCCGTGTAACAAGTCAGTATCTATATCTTTTAATCTCAAAGCACATAACTCAATATCAATACATTGAGCAGTGGAAGATCCCTTTTGTTTAACCTTTTGTGTTCCTCGTGATATACATGCATATAATTGTGATGTTAATGTAGTTGATGGTGGTAATACTAAACTGGGCAGTATCTGTTCTTTATTTATCTCACATGCATTACCGAGTAGATTAATAACCTGATTTGAATGTATTACTTGTTCCTCCGGCGGTGTTTCATTAGCATCTCCTAAATCTTTTAGAAAGAAGTTACATGCGTCATTATTCTCTACATTTGTTTGATATTCGAGTATTTCAATAACTAGTACGGCACCTGTTTCTTCACTGCAGTCTTGGTATACCTCTTGGTTATCAGGAACTTGTCTTACTGCAATATAAATGAGTGGTAAGGATCCACCATAATACGAAAGGAGAGAAGATAAGTATATTGATTTGCAAATAAATTTCAAAAGATATTCTACTAGTACTTACCTTGTGATACATCTCTCCATGTTGGTGGGATAGATGCAACGATGGCACCACCAAATAGATTCACCATATTATCAGTTGAGGAGGATATATACTACTACTTATATTGCTAAACCTACTTACATTAAAACATATTTCAACATTGCTAAATAAAAGATCTAGGGTTCTAGAGTTATTGCCCCCTTTAAGTTTTGCTAACAAAACTAATAAATCTCCGTAATTAAGTGAGCGCCCGTAAAAGTACTCCCCGATAGAATCCGTTTGTCAGAATAGGAAAGTCATCGATACTTTAAAAGAGATTGTATTCTGTAGTCTGTAGCCATATAAAACTCTCAGTATATTATATTGGTGTTAGGTATTGGTGGTGGTATGTACTGCGGCGGCGTCAATCAATTTGCAGAGAGTGAGAGATTAGTAGAACACATCTTATGAGCATTTTTTTTATTCAAGTAAATATGGACGATAACAACAAAAGCAGAAGAACTGCCGATACGGCGGTACTACATATTACAGACCTTCCCGATGGTTTATTGGTCAGTATAGCAAATTATTTAGCAAAGCCATCCACTGTGCTGTTTGCAATAGCAATGACAGCCGACTCTGAGCAACAAACACAAACTAGCAAATCAATTATGACAAACCATAGTTGGAAAGTATTAGATTTTAGTGACATCGAGAAAAGCCTAGCGGCTAAATTATCGGATGATGATATTGATAATATCTTGATGAACATAGATGCCGTAAACAATCTACACATACTAAAGCTTGCTGGATGTGTTAACTTTACAGGCAGTGGATTAGATTCGCTAAGTACGGCTACTGCAATAGAACAGATTGATATGAGTTTAGTAGGGAAGCATGAATCACCTTTACTTGATCCAGAGCCATTATTACTACAAACAGAGGTATTACCTATACTTGATGGTATCATTAGTAGAGGAAGGGGAAGTAGTCTCAAGCAATTGGAATTTCCGAAGAAGTGGAGGAAAGCACAAAGTACACAGTTTAGTCAATTCTTAGAACGGTATAGCAACTATTTGACAAACAAAAGGTATTGCTGTTCAAAATGTGATAGAGTTTGTACGGAGACAGGGGTTGGTAGAGATTGGATATTTCGTAGTAATTCTTCTGCCTTTGGTACACAGAATTTTACTTGCTCTCAATGTTTGAATCACTTTTGTAGTGGCAATGATTGTTTGGAAGATGGTAATGCTCACTCCGATTGGTGTTGCAAATGTGAGAAAGAATATTGTAGGAGCTGTATCGCGATGAACATCTGTGGGGAATGTGATGATGGATGTTTCTGCCAGAAATGTGATGAAATGAGAGCATGCGAAGGAGGATGTGGAGAGGTTTTATGTGAATGTTGCTTTGAGAAGCTCACATGCCACATTTGTAACCGTATGAGATGTAGATCTTGTATTACAAGGTACAACTGTGATAGGATTGACTGTAACAAAGCAATATGCTTTGACTGTGTTCAGAGTGGAGACGATGGGGGAGACGATCGTTGCGGTGTGGAGTATTGCTCCTCTGACTGCCGTCATCAAATACAAGAGTCCCGTAAAGCCGCGAGTGAAGGTGCATGTTTGGATTGTGCACTAGATGGAACGAGCTTGCATTGAGATTAGGGGAGGAATCTAAGCAAACGAGTGGATGATGTTGTACTAATTAAGCAAGTCTCATCTCGCTTCTCTCTCCCTAACCCTATAAAGAAAACCATATCTTGTGACTTACTAAGGTATGATTTTAAATGCATACTCTATGGCCCAAGAGAAGAATATGAAGGAGGAGAGAGGAGGGAGCGAGGATGAGATGCATCGATGGTATCCTGAAGGATACCGCACATATGAAAAATGAAAACCCCTTCTATCATTCAAGGGGAGACTTAGTAGATTAAAGTAATGAGGAGGTTTAGTAATCTTCCCACTGTGGTTGCTATTGTCATCTGTAGCTGCGGTAATTTAAAAACGGCAGCATTTACATCGTCGTGCTCTCAAAAACAAAGGAGTTTGAAAATGCCACTCTCCACATCAAAAATTCACCATCGACATCAGAGAGGCAAAACATCATCAACATCTCCATTATCCCCATCTGCATCTACAACAACAATATCTAAAATAATACAAAATAGAAATAGAATATCATCGTCATCATCTTCCACTGTTCTACAGGTATCACCATCAGGTATAGATGAGTTACCATTGATACTGCAATCCTCCATATTCTTTGGCATCTACGCTCTACTTGGCATCTCAACATCAATATCAATTCAAACTATAGATACATTATCAAAATCAGTTATTGGATTAGAAAAATGGAGATATCAATATATAGAAACATTACTACCACTACTTTTGGGTATAGTATTCTTCGCCGCGGGCATTGGGCATTTCATATCTGCACAAGAATTCGCAGAAATCTATCCTTCTCGCGGTACCTGGGGAATATGGTATATACCAGGATCTGCTAACTTTCATGTAGCATGGACGGGTATTGTTGAATTGTTAGGTGGTAGTGGACTATTATTTGGTGGATTACGTTCTTCTCTCATGGGAATCCTAAATATGGAAGAAGAGGAAGACGATGAGGATGGATTGAGTCTCATCAAACTGATACAACCAATATCAGCAGCTACACTATTTATACTGACAGTATTAGTAACACCCGCAAGTATGTGCTGTTCTATGTGAATTCGGTCGTTCATGATTTGGCTACTTCATTTGGCCTTCATTTGTCTTATTTGATTGCATTTGCAGACCAATGTACTAACCAATGTTGCAACCACCTCTATCTCAACTTGATAAACTATGAACAAGACATCTATATGTACTCACACGGAGCGACAATGGGCGAAAGCATGGGGGAATTGGCAATGTCCTTTCATTATATTCGATTCGTGGTACAGGTATTATTCTTGAGCTTATTGTTTGTTATTGCCAAGGACTCATTCTTCTTTACTTGGGGAGATGAGCTTGATTGAAGAATTAGCTTCATACATGGGAATAATAATGAATAGAGAATCAGATATGTAAGGTTTCTATTTCAGTCGGAATCGGGGGGATTTAACAAGTGAAGTGACACGGGAAAGTAATGCTTAGGAGAGGCATACAAGTTATCAAACTAAAATCTAGATCAAACTACGATTCTTCTTTCTATAAACCCGTGCATTTTTGACCGGTATCCTTTTTGACTTCTGCGTGAATTTTTCCCCTCTTCTCACTCTTTCTCGATCAATACATCACCAAACTATTCATGGCGCCTGCCGCCTCAATATTATGTTTGGTAATGAGACAACATACTGACTAGATCAGTTTTTTACGGCCTTTCACGTGGTGGTAAGCGTTTTTTTTGTAGATGGTGTACTTTTTTGCCCCTATTGGCTAATAGTTATGGCATATATTTTTGCAATATTTTCGCCTATTATTGCAATACTCATCATATATATGCTACTGCCCACCCATACATACACAGCATTAAAAGATGTGCTGAATACACGTTAATAAACATTCTGATACACGATTTTAGTATGAGAATGTAAGTGATCATCTTCAATAGCACTGCCAAAGTTATGAGGTTGAAATGACTCCCTCTATACCTTCCTCTAAGAGTAACATTGATTGTGACATGGCAAGTAAATATTATCCTGATTCCCTCGGCAATTACATAGAATACTATCATAAAAACAATATAATTCAATGGGATTACTGCTGGCATACGGGTTAATGGCAATAGCATACCAGGATACTACAACTATTGGATAACATATGAAATTGGGAGGGTTGAGGAGTATGTATGAAGAAGAGAGACTCTAACAGGTATTTGGACAAGGTAGGAGTTGACATTAGTTAGTATTACAATATTAGTTAACACCACATTATTCTCCATAATCTTTTACGGTACCGTCGGGATAAATGTATGGTGCCTTAAACTCCTTCGCCGTATCCTCGTCATAAAAGTTGTGAGTCTTTTGAAGTGGTAGTTCTGATAGACAACGCCCTATGAAACCACACTTTGGCACCCACTCAGCCAGATACCTACTAATAGCAGACGGACTCTTGCCATATATACCAGCAAAGACTGGTCGTCGAAATGCACGCCTTGCAAGCATAGCCACCATACATATTTTCTCAAAATCTGATATCTTTCCGACTCCTTTCACATTGACATCAACGTTATGCAGAACGAAGGCATGCTTAACAAACTCCCTGAAGTGTTTCCATTGTTCAAAACCAACAAGATGGTTAGCCATAAAATGGTTCTTCTCGTGCCACTTATCACTTAATAATGTTATCCGTGTCATTCCAGTAGCTGTAGATAGCTCCTCAAATTGCTCACTCATTTCTTTTATCTTCTTTTCATATTTTATCTTATCCTGCTCTTTCTCTTTTGCCATTTCCTCTAATGCCTTCTCTGCTGCAGCTAGTCTCTTCATCAACTCTTCCTTTTCTACCAAGTGCTGCTCCGGGTTTGCCGCTATCTTCCGACTGCTTTGCTCAAATTCACGTTCTACTGGTGATTTACGTGGTGCTTTACGTGGTGCTTTCTTCTTACCTCTACTGAATGAAGCAGCGTCAAGAGCACCAAAACTACCAGATAGTTTTTTACTACTCTGTGATTGTTGTTTTGTTGTACCAGATTTGGCAGCTGATCTTAATTGGACTCTTTTCTTTGCTTGGTCAAGTTCGAAGTACACATCTTCACTATCAACAACCTTGGGGACTGTGTAGTAAGTTTCAATCCCATCTGTACCATTAACCTTACATAGATCACTATCTTCTAATCCAGCTAATTTGCCATTATCCTTTGAACTACGGAACTTGTCAATGTTGGATAGTAATTCTTTTGATTTTTCTATATCCCCCCTCAAACACTGCGGGAAATGATGTATTGCAATAGGGATTTGATTATTCTTTGATAGTTTCTCTTTAATCTCTTCTGATTGGACTTGCTTTTGTCCTGACAAATGGTGGATACATATTTTACGATACCCATTGGTATGAATTCCTAATGGAGTAGTTTTTTGTGAATATTTTGGTACATATACATAATCTACCATATGTTCATAATCTTCTCCAAGGTCTACCCACTCCCACATAATTTGACGACACAAACCATTAGGCCAATTACAACCACATGTTTGAATTGTAGCACCATTTGGTGCATATCCTTTACGCTTCTGTATCCCCTCAGCGCTCCGTCCACCACTTGTCATTTGACAAAATTTTGCAAAGTCTGAGTTGGTGGTAGAGGTGGATGTTGCCGATGTAGTAGTGGCGGTATTAGCATTATTAGATGGTGTTTCTGCATTAGATTGCAATGATGAAGATGCAGCATGTGTTGCTCTATTCTGCTGATGGTTATTATCCAATATTTGAACGGTAGAAGATTGAGTAGATGTGTCGATGGAGGATGAAAAATTGGTACTAGTTGGAGGGGGGATATTTGATGAGAAGGAGGCATCCCTATTATCTAACTGCATTGGCACATCATCTACACCCCTAGAGGCTGCCGCTCGACGGCGGAGGGATTGCCTAGTCTTCTTGTTGCCTTGCATATTGACGGCGAGAGTAAGAGGGTAGTAGGGGGGTTGAGAGCTAAAAAGGATACCAAAATCGCGCAGAAGTTGGAATTTTTATGCACTGGGTTTATTGAACTAATAAACATAGCTGCCAACACAGACAAGAGGATCAGAATGAGTTGAGAGAGGAGCGAGAGCGTAGGAGGGAGGAGAGAGAATAAAAATGACATGTGAATGATTGGCGATCAACTTCATCGCTATTTTTTCGACAACAACAACACACGTCAATGATGGGCAAGATGCACTACTAAGAAAGTTTGATATCATTGCAAATAAATCTTGAGCACCAACTTACTCGTTGAATCAATAGTTCAATGATTATGCCATAATTTCATTTAGATATTGAAATCATAACCTAATAGAACAACAATAATAACAACAACAAACAACATGAAACTATTATTAGCTTCCGCCGCCATCATGATCATCAGCTCCGCCTCTAGCGCGTCTGCTGAAAAGGTATGTCTATTGATATTTATACATCGAACGATGAGCCCCTGCTTGTTGTTGGACTTGTTTGTCTTCGCATATTATTTGTTCATATCAAATGCTCATATCATATGCTCATATCATATGCTCATATCATATGCTCATATATCATGCTCATATTTTGCTCATATCATATGCACTCATCAACAATAATCCCTTTCATTGTCCCCTCCCAACACATCGACACTACTTATGATACATCCTTCCCATTGATTGCAATTGAAATTGTAATATTGCAATTGTAGCTCATCTTCTCCGAAGATCTTGACTTCTTGGAGCAAAAAGCTTGTAGTGACCGTACAACCAGGACCTGGTGCACTAACAACTTCCAGCCGGCTGGTGGGTGTGAGTGGAAGAATGGCAATTGTCGGGATAAGCAGAGGGATGATGGAAGGACGCGTTGTTCTAGTCGTACTAGCAAGACCTGGTGGTAAGTCTAATAAGATAGAGGAGTACTCACTTGATATGATCTTTTTTGTAAAGTCTCACCTTTCACTTATTTCTCCATCATATCTTTCACAGTACCAACGACTTCCAGCCTTCATCTGGGGACTGTGAGTGGAAGGGCAACACTCGTAATGGGTTTTGCCAAACTGCTCCTGAAGATGATAGGAAGCCTTGTTCTGGCCGTACAACCAGGACCTGGTGTACTAACGACTTCCAGCCCTCGTCTGGGGACTGTGAGTGGAACGGTAGTAATCGTAATGGAAGTTGTCGTACTGCTCCTAAAGATGACAGGATGCGTTGTACAGGACGTACTACCAAAACCTGGTGTACCAACGACTTCCAACCTCGATCTGGTGACTGTGCATGGCGTGGTGGAAGCTGCCAAGAGGCTGACGAGTGTACCCGTCGGTAAGTATTGTCAACTTAGAGTGTGTAGTAGATTGAGCTGAAATTGTTCTAAACAAAGCATTCTTAAACATCAATAATCCAGTGGCTCCCGTGGCTGGTGTGAGAACGGAAGGAATGCTCAGTGTACCTGGGATGGTCGTCGTGGTGAATGGTAAGATTCCTTTGTTCTTTCTTCTTTGTTCTGAAGATGCACAAGTACACTCATTGCTACTCTAATATCTTGTAGTTCCATGGCTAAGTCGGATAGGTGTGAGGACAATGGTTGGCGGGATTGTCAAGCTGCTAGCTCTTGTCGTTGGAGTAGTGGCAACGGATGTGTTGATAACGTGAGTATTCTACAATGTTCTGTTTCTTATAACTCGTATATACTCTTATGTCTTATGCCTCGTTATCAATCTAGAGCGGCGGAGATGCTCGTTGCAGTGGAAAGGGTTGGAAGGTAAGAGTATCTATATCATCAGTGGTGTATATGTGTCTCATGTTATCCGTGCTCACATCACATGTCTCTATCCTATCTCATCGACTTATTCATATAATAGGCATGTAACGATGAGAAGCGTAGGACAAACTCCTGTCGTTGGAGTGATAAGAACAAGCAGTGTATTCCCAACCATTACGTCAACTTTGACTTCGAAGAAGAAGAGGAAGTATCCGCTGACTACTTTGATTCAAACTCAGCCGACTATGTTGATGAAGAGGAGTAGATGAGATCGATAGGCCCTCAAGTTTTGTTCTCCAAGTATTTTAGTTTATGAAGGATTGGCTGGTCAGTTTGGAAGGTGTAGGGAGTGAATAGTGGGTAGGAAGTTGAACAGTGAAGTTGAGTTGAGGAGGAAGATGAGGCAGGGGGTAGAGTGGAGATATGTCAGACTGAGCTTAATGTCTAGGTACACATTTTAGTCTCAACTTTAGATACATATCACTTATCTCTACTACTTCTTTAATTACTACTCGAGACAAAAACCATCTATCCCCACTCGTTGCTTTGTACGTTTATGCTGTTGCACTTGATTGTCTTCACATATTTACACACCCAACTAACTCACATCATACAATCTATTCTTTATTTGATATTAAACTTTTGTCCACCGATTGTAGCCTCGTACATTAATCCTCCCAGAGACAATGTAAACACCTTCATACCCTTTGTGTACTCTACTTTACCACTATCAAACCCTGCAACCTGTGTCTGATCGGCAGTGATACCTCCCTGTAATCCAGTATTTCCCATTGTTGTGGCCTTCATGGTTACTGCAGCTGTTAATGCCACTGCTTTGGCATTAGCTGAGAACTCAAAATTCCCCATCGTAAAGCGATTATAATCTGATTCTGTTTCAAAGAAGATAATCTCAGCATATACCTGCGATTAACAGATGCCGTTTTAGTAGAGATATGATACGAAATGTATATTGAGACAAAAATTGCACATGAAAGGTGGTGGAACAACGCCATGTTAGAGATATGATAAGTTTGAATGAAACAACTCCGTGTTAGAGGAATGAGGTATGATATATGAGAAACAGCACCGTAGAGATATGATAATAATTCATTTTGAGACACAAAAAGAAGTACACAAGATATGCACACAATTTTCTTTCTATCAACTCACCTCGCCACCCAATACAAAGCCACCAATCGCCTGAATTAAATCGACTTTTCCAACATGTTCTTGATTAACACCATTTAATTTATATATATCACCAGCTCCGTACGCACCACCCACGAAGAATATACCACCTTTGGCAACCGATGAGAAGGCTGCACAACCGTAGGAGTTGTCAAAGTATGGTTTTAAGCTGTCATGCTTCCTGAAAGTATCCATGATTATTATTATTGTAGTAGAGTAATATCAAGATAATATAGGTGATAGTTTTATGATGATATAATTATATCGATAGGCAACACTATTGCAAGGATTCAGATTGCAACTCCTCTTCTTAAAAAAAATGACGAGCTCGTTGGGCCACCACCAAGCAAAGATTTTTATTGTGCAGACACAGCGAGCGTACTGCAAATAACTTATGTACAGCTATTGTATCCAAATTTGACATCAGTGTTCTCATTTTCTGGGACTGCTATCCCACATTGGTATCCCCGTTGCAAGAATAAACAGCAGTTGATCAATTGCACAATAATTAAGAGGAGAACAGCTTCTCCGCTACATACACTCTAGGAAGCAAGGAGAAGCACGGAAGTACTGTATAGCCCTACTCCGAGCAGTATTATCACCTGAATCAGGTTTGTTGTTGTTTGTAGCCACGTCTTTGTTCTTATGACCAAGTTTTGATGACGAGTTGCAATACTGTGAACTGTGATTGCTTGATGTCATATACCTGATCTAATCTTTTTACATATATATTCGATAATTCGGTCATAATTTATAGGAAATATGGATTCGGATATCATCAATGAATATGAAAAGTACCCCGCACTGGCTGATACTATCAAAATTAAGGATATTACATCAAATAAACAAAATCAAACTATTTTACAACAACTCAAGGATAACAATGAAGCCTTCAGTGAATTAAGTATAGGGAGTTATGGTAATGAGGATAACCTTTATTTTTCTCCTCAAAGTTCAGAAGAGTTAGCATGGTTAGGATATTTCATTGGTCGTAATACTAACGTGTGGGAGTTATACATCACTTCGACTCCCCCTCCATCTTGTGACGGGGGGATAGAGATATTCCGTAAGGGGTTAAGCGAGAACACATCAATCTTTAAGATGGTAATATTAGATGGTAATTATTCGGGTGGAAAAGTATTTCAATTGTTAAACCCGTTCATGGAAAGCAGTAGTGAGCTCACCGACTTCGAGGTTGAGGATGGTGCATTTGGGGTTTTGGGTGGACGTCAGCTCTCTTTAGCTTTAGGTGGATGTAACAAAGCTTTAAACCATTTCAGAATGACGGGGGTTCGCATACATCATGAGCAGCTGATAAATATTATCACGGCATTAAGTATGCATCCACAATTACAACAGCTAGAAACTGCTTGGATGGAAATTGGACTTGATGAGTGCACAGCATTAGCAACTCTTCTACGCAATACCACTACCCAACTAAAAAAGCTTGATGTCAGAGGTAATGATTTGAGTGATGAAGAGGTAGAGTTATTGGTAAGTGCACTGGATAATCATAAAATGTTACGAGAGTTGGACCTTGGGTACAATGAGCAATTCACACTCAAAGGTTGGAAGGCGGTAGCATCTCTTTTAGAAAGACCAAATTCAAACTTGCAACAACTTGACATATATCACAGTAGAGTTGGGGATAAGGAAGCATTGATTTTTGCAAATGTACTAGCTAATGACTCCACCGTCGAGGCTTTAGATCTGACCGACAATATCATGACTCCTGAGGGATGGTCACCATTCTCAAAATTGCTTTGTGATACCTCCAGTGTCAACAACACATATATGTCGAACCATACACTTAGAGATATGTCTATCAGTCAAGTTTTGGATCACGATGGAATTCCCGGTCATATACAACATCTTCTTAACATGAACAGAAAACATATTGACATGTTGAACAATACAAACAAAGGAAAAGTTGCAATGGACAAGATTGTATATGCCCATTCTCATTTAGATATGGAACCCTTCTTTGAGTGGGAGTTGAAAGTCTTACCACTCATGATTGAGTGGTTTACAAAGGCTGCTGCATGTATCGGTTCATTAGAGGTGATCTCGTTTCGATCGAAGAAGGTAGGAAAGATGCATCTATCCGCCGTGTATGATTTTATTCGAGAGTTCCCGATGCTTTATGTCGAGCCTATGACACGGAAAGAGATAGCAGAGTGTACTGCATTAGAAGAAGAGCTTCTTCAAAGAGATCAGAGAGGGAGTGATCAACAGGTAAAGCTTGAAGAGATTCGGTGTTGCAAGGCTCGTTCGATGAGGAGACTAGGTATGAAATGAAGCAGTGTCTTATTACATAAAGATACTAAACTTAGAATTCTATCGATCTATGACATAAACATAAACTAGAGGTTATATGATACCATATCTTCTTTTACCTATACAAACATGAATGATTGGGCATAACATTAGCAGGGAAGGGATTGTTATCTGCATTGATATACCGAATGAGTTGTGGATCTCCGCGTTGGAAGTGAGGATGGTAGTACGATCTTCCCAACTTTCCACCATCTAATACCCTGAATAAGATAAGTAAGTACATGTGCAATGAGTAGAGTGTGTGGTTAGAAGGTTAGTCTGCCGGTATCTAAATCAACTAAATGTTCATATCATCAAAACCCTCCCAAACAACACATATCCTTACCTAATAAACTGCCATCTTTTCAATTTCCTTGCAAAGCTAGCATAATTAGTTTGAGGCAAGATACTTGGTAGAATCTGTTCTTCAAATGCTTTCAAATCGTTGATGATAAAGCCCTTCCCGTGCGGCAACCAAGTGACTGCTAACTTCTTGGCTGTCGTTCTTCTTCGAGACAGTGAATGATGTATCTCAAGGATGTTATATAAACTATATAGAAAGTTTTGCTTTGCCCGTGGTATATCATTTGTAGGTGATCCCCATGATGATTGTTTCAGTTGATGTCGAGCTTCTTCCGCTTGTCTATTCATTTCCTCGACAGTCGTTGTTACTCCAGATTTGGCGGCTAGATCGGTCGATACAGCCTCGTAGAATGACACATCACTGGCTACAGAGTGTATTGAATCATCTAGAGATTCTTCCGAGGAACGATTGGATTCATCCGAGATGAGAGCTGCTCCGCTCAGATTGTCATTGGCAGTATCGTCGTCATGATTGTTAGAGATTAGCATTTCATTATCGGCCGTGCTTGTATTATCATTATCGGTATCTTCCATTGCAATGTCATCCGTGGCGGTTCGTCTCGACCACAAACATGAATTGTACCCCGGATGACGCATGAATCGATTGTCAGCCATATTGTTTGTTATAAGGTATATGAGTGTAGAGTATATATGATATATAATCTGCTCTTACTATGCGTATTGCAATTATTATGAAGGAGAATAATGAGAACGAGCTATGTAGTGCCCGACACATGGATGATTATATCTCATATAATATGGGGTCATTTAGGGCATGCTAAGATGGTGTATTGCCTTATCAACACTATATTGCATAGTATTCTTTACATAACAACAGCCATCATCATGCACGCTATGATTTGTGCTATGATAAGAAGGTACTTCCTCTTCAACATGAATTGCTCAATGAGTCCCTCCTGGGTCCCGTAAAATGGCCAACTTATACATTAAATATAGCTTCCGGAAAATAAAAACTCAAAAAAGTGGTCGGCCATAACCATTATTGTCATAGACATGAATGGTTCTAACCGGCCACTTTTCCCATTTTTTTATTTTTGACGCCGAAAAGAAATGTATAAGTTGGCATTTTTCACTTTATTGCAATTGGGAGTCTTTTGGATACCTGAGCAAATCATGTGTTTGATACATACCTAAAAATGATCGCCTAGAGAGGATACCATAAGATACCAAACAAATATTTATCTCTAGCTCTCTAGCTTGATACTGCTTGATAGCAACCTACTGCCATTAATTATTGATCGCCGCGCCATCAATATAACCGCACTTCTCTGCCTCCCCCCTACGCGAATCTACTATCAATGGCCTTTCATCTATCTATTGCCAAATGAAGTCAACAGCTCAAACTAATCTACGGCCGCCAAAAATAACTTGCAAAACCATACCAACTCAATCAAACATATCTTATATCTTTGCTCCTCGATTATAGATCTCCATCGCCACCACAACAATCATGACGGCATCTATCACCGACTCTCTTCCCATGCACTTGATAGTACCAATAGCAGAATTCTTACCCAAGACACAACGATTACTATTCGCAGTGGCATTAACAGCACCTTCCACATCATGGCGGTCACAAAAGTTAGATGGCCAACCAAACAAATACAGTCGTCAAATACTTGCAATACATTCATCCTCCTACACTACCAACAATAGGAAGAAGAAGATACCAAAACATCGATTACCCTTATTAGATGGACCAATGAGACGATATTATTCACATGATGGATGGGGTATGTTAGATTTTATCGATTTGGATAGTCAACTATGCGGATCTTTAAGCGAGGATGACATCTTTGCAATGTTAATGTGTATCGATGCACCCAACAACCTTAAGATATTAAAGCTATCGGATGGTCCACGAAACATTATCGGGCATGGATTAGATCCATTACGAAAATCAAATGTAATTGAACAAATCGACCTTAGTCTCGTCGAATTATTCCAATCTCCCGATGCATTAGCAATACAATGTTGTAAACTCTCGGGATATATCGTCGCCTCAATACTTGATAGTATCATTGGACAATCAGGCAACCGACTTAAGAAGATACAACTACCAAAGGCATGGACACACGAAAAGATTGATGATAGTATACCATTACAATCACGGAAGATACATATGTTAAAGAATGAATCGTTTACTAGATTTGAAAGAAGGGGAGGTAGTCGATGTTATGTTTGTATGGCAGATGCTACATATTCGACATGTTCAAGTTGTGAAAAGACATATTGTCAAGATTGTGTCCCGATATTTACTTGTGATATTTGTCATAAGAAGCATTGTTTGGGTTGTGAGTTTAATACCGAGGGACATGAATTAGAATGTGAGAGTTGTAACCGATGGATGGGATCCAAGGATAGAAGTAGAAGAGTAGATGGAGAAGATCAAGCTGTTACACGGATTTGTCACAGTTGTTGGGGTGTAGAACGATGTGATCACTGTGAAAGAACTCGTTGTAAGCATTGTATCGGTTGCAATGTCTGTCAAAGCTGTACGAGAAGTAACTGTGTGGATTGTCAGGCATCGAAGGACAATCGAAATGCTGTATCCTCATGTACAGATTGCAAGGCGGCACATTGCTTTAACTGTAAGTTACGAGATGATAGTGGTGATTGCAAGACATGTCAAGCTAGTAGATACCTTCGACTACTAGCGGCATATGATAGACTAGGCAGTGACATGATCAGTCTACGGGAGGTTATGGAGTTTGAGAATTCAAAGTTACAAAGTGAGAATAGGAAGTTGAGGAGTGGTCTTGAGGCTTTGTCTGAGCAGTTATCTTCCCTCTCCTGTCAAGCCAAGGAGTGTTTAGATATGGATAAGAAGTAAGTCTAGGGCTCTTAAAGCATACAATTGCTAGTAATGCCAAGCTTTAGGATAAGAAGTAAACTCTCTGTGGCCTGAGATGAGGCAAAACTAATCTATACATTATCTTAATTGCTTGGGAAGCGTGAGCTTAAAACTGTCAAAACTATCTGCCATATCAATCTTGTCTCGAGGTATCGATCTCATCTATTCAATTGCAAGGAGGCATTATCTATCTCTCTATTCAATTGCAAGGAGGCATAGGTCTTCTAGCATGGATTTGACCAATAAGCTGTGCCCTTTGTCTACTAACTTCAGATGCTATGCCTGATATCAGTGCTAGTCTATGTGGGTCATCTATATTCAATTTATGTTGTCTTTCTTGCTCGTGTAACACTGCTGTTTGTACATACTTTCTAAGTTGAGCTGTACAGCTACCAAAGATATGACCTTCTAGCCCCATATAGACTATCGAGTCATAAGAGTTGAGTTTTTCTATACTGTGTGACTTTATTGTATGTATCATATGTGCACTCTCTAATTTGAAGGACTCTTTATCACTATTCGAATACCATAGATCAGATTTATTTGTGTATGTAAACTTTTCGAATACTGCCAACTTGCTATTCTCTGAGAATGATACTCGTTTGCTCTTCGTCTTCGATACTTGTTCGGTTGGTGAACATTGTTGATGTGGGGGGTCATCCACTATCATACTGCTACTTGTGTTGTTGGGTGATACTGCCATCATACGTCTGTGGGATGCTATTGTATAGTCGTCTTCCTTCGTGCTATTGTTCTGTTGTGTTAGTTCTTGCTGTTGTTGTTCTATAATAATAGCACGATTGTTAAGGTTTGTTTGTTGTCGATGCATAAATTAGTTTAGTGTCTCAAAATTTGTTCTAAATGATTCTTTAATAAGTAATTAGTGACTTGGAGTACCAGAGTCTTAGGGTTAAACCCTATGGGCATGTTCATCCAGCTACAGGCTCAACTTTTATATACCTATGCACTATTGCAACATCACCTTCAGCTACCTCCAGCCATAGAGAGAGACAATTGTATACTATTCTTCCTCCTATACTTTGTTTTGCACCAACGCGTGTCTAGTTTCCTCCCTGAGAGAGTCTCGAGTTCATTTGAGTTTGAGTTTGAGACATTTTTCTGTATCAGTATCAGATTTCCATCAAATATATCTATCTCTTGTTGATATACAAGTTTTCTCAGCAATTAAACATTTCATGACAGTTAGCAATACTTCAACTAAGGATGTGGTAGCCTTTAACAATTGGGCCGACACTGCTACTAGAAGTCGTCGAATAAGACACCCGACAACCGTGTATGTAGAGAAGAAGATCAAGATACCATCAAGTAGAGACAGTTGCAATTCAACGATTAAGACTAAATCAGATGACAAAGATGATAATGTGATTAGCAAGTCAAGTTATTGTTGGTTCTTTATATGACTCATTAGAAGCTAATCCTAAGTTTAGTATCTTTATGCAAAGACAAGACTAATTCATTTCATACCTAACCTCCTCATAATGGCACGAGCCTTGAGTTGCCGAACCTTTTCTAGCCTAACCTCTTGATCACCTCCCATTTGACCACCCTCAGCCTGTATCTGCTCTTCCAAGGCAGTATAATCTGTCAACTCCTGTCTTGTTACGGGCTCAATGTAAAGCATAGGTAAATCCTTGATGAAATCATATATAACAGAGAGCTTCATCTTACTGACTTTGTTCCGATCATGCACGACAGAGAGTCTCAACCTTCTAACCTCCTGTTCATACATTGTTACACGTTTTGAAGCATTTGCAAACCATTTGATCATTAGAGGTAGCACTTTGAATTCCCATTCGAAGAATGGCACCATATTGAAATGGGAATGGGCATATAATATCTTGATCATTGCAACTGGCTCTTTGTTTCCCCTATACTTACTATTCAACATTAGATACTTATTGATATAGAAATCATCATCATTTGTTTTATGACCAACATGTTCAAGTGTGTGATTTGATAGATATGTATTGTTGACGCTGATAGTATCACAAAGCAGTCTCGAGAAGGGTGCCCATCCCTCGTCACTAATACCACAACGATGTATCTCTAAAGTTTTGAGGGTGGAATTATTGGCCAATGCCTTTGCAAACACTAATGCTCCCTCGTCTCCAATGCTATTGTTTTGAATAAGTAACGCTTCGAGTTTGGAATTAGGCAATTCAAGTAAAGTTGCTACCTTCTTCCAACCACTAACTGTAATTGATCGATTATATCCAAGGTCCAGCTCTATTAACGAATTGCTAGTTAGTGCATTTATCAAAACTTCTACCCCTTTATTATCAATACCGCCATTAAAGAGGTTGAGTTTTTGTAACTGGGTGTTCGTACATTGTAAAAGAGTTGCTAATGCTGTACATCCATATCTTCCAATATTATTATATGCCAAATCAAGCCGTACTAATTGTGGATGCATACTCATTGATGTGATGATTTCAACTGAATGACCACCATCCCCAATATTATTTTCTGACAGAATAATTGTCTTTACAGATTTGTTGCAATTCCCAATGGCTAATGACAGCTGCCGTGCAGCCCCATATCCTCTAACTCACAAACCGTCACTGAAAATTCAATTAGATTATTGTTATTTTTTAGGAACTCTCCATACATATGTTTACTACCATCCAATAAGTTAAACTTATCGAAATGTATGACTTCAATTGATTTATTGTTCCCTAATCCTCTCTTAAATATCTTCATCCCCGCATCCCATGACACTGAAGTAAGAGGAAGAGGCAGAGGATGCAAGTGACATACAATGCTTTCACACTTGTACTTTGACCAAGATAATACCCTAAACAAGCCAGCTCTTTAGACCTATCAGGACTATACGCATTAGTAGCCGAACCAAAGTAATTCTGCCCGCAGATCCATAATTGTTGTAGATCATTTCCCCTCAGCCTTCTGAGGACATCTTGTTCCCTTTTTGATAATGTTATTTCCTCGAGTTTTATAGTATCTGCCAGTGCCGCAAACTCGTCGTAGTCATTAATATCTAAATTCATATTTTCTACTAAATTATTATACGACAATGATATAATATAATAGATTAGACAGGTATGACAGACATACAACACAACAAGCATTGCAACTCATCATCAAAACTTGTTCACATAAAAAAGACAAATAATATAATGATCATGAAAACAAAGTATGTGGCCGGCAAAACTACACACCTGATCATGAGATACTACTCGCCGGTACAGAATGGGCAAAGCTATGCTTCCGTGGTATGTATACTATTCTCTCCGCCAACCATAATAAATACCCATCAAATAATAATATACTCTCATAAACCGTTTGATCGCCACGGGACTCTCGTCATTTTTAATTGGAAAGAGATTGTTAGTGAGGTTTGCTTGGCAATACCAAAAGATATTACCCAGGGTAGATGCAAATATCGTGTAAAAGGTATATAGTAGTTGATGTTTATTGTTGATTATCTGATCTTTGATAGGGTGGATGGAGTTAATTAGTTATTTTGAGGATTGCAAAATTTTGTGCACATCTTATGCACCGACTTCTTGCCAGCCTTATTTGTCTCTCTTATTATATATAGAGGTTGTAATTGTATATTGGTATGTTCGTATGTGGTATATCTCATATATAATCTCCTCTTATTTTGTCGTTAATGCAGATATAACAATGAACGAATACAGTAAGTACGCCGCGTTGGCTGATACAATAAAAATTGAGGATATTACATCATGTAAAAGGAAACAAGGTATACTTAAAAGACTTAAGGAGGATGATGAAGACTATACTCAATTGTGGATATGCAGCAAGGATCAAGTTCATGATGATTTAGATTATGATTTTGACAATGCGAAAGAGTTGGCATGGTTAGGGTACTATCTTGGCAGAAACTCGATGGTGAAAAAGCTATATATAAGTAGTGATCTTACTAATAACTCCGGAAAGGACGTATTTTGTAGAGGATTAGGAAACAACAAATCAATTCATCAGTTGAGTTTCGAATTGTTTGATTTAGCAACGGGGCAGATATTGAGGATGCTGGATCAATTCATCAACAGCAACCTATCACAAATCGGGTTAAATGAGTGTCAATTAGGGACAAAGGGTATACGTCAACTTTCATTAACCATCGGGGATTGCAATCGCTCTTTAAAGCTCTTTAAGTTTCGAGGTAATGAAATAGAGGTTGGGAATATCGTTGATATCATTACAGCATTAAGTATGCACCCACAGCTAGAGCGACTTGGTTTAGCGGATAATAGGATAAACATGGGCAGAAATGAATGTACGGCCTTATCAACTCTTCTACGGTGTACTACTACCCAGCTACAACTACTCAATCTAAAAGGGTGTGACATTAATGATGAGGGTTTAGATACTTTAGTCAAAGCTTTGCCAAATACATTACGGCACCTTGACCTTGGGTCTAATCGATCAATCACAATAAAAGGTTGGAAGGTATTATCAACTCTATTAGCAACGACTGATTCCAACCTCAATAAGTTGCATATAGATAACAACAATGTTGGAGATGATGGGGCACTAGTATTTACAAATGCCTTGGTCAACAACTCAACTCTTAAGACTTTGGGTCTACGGAATAGTGGTATTACCAACGAGGGATGGGCAGCCTTCTCCCGTTTACTATGTGATACCTCCAGTGTCAACAGAACATATATGTCAAATCATACACTGCAGAAGTTTCGTGGTAGTAGCGTAGATGCTCTTGTCAATACATATCTGGCATTGAACAAAAAAGAAGACAAAAGTTTAGTTGCAATGACTAAGATTCTACAACATCATTCTCGTTTCAATATGGAACCCTTCTTCGAGTGGGAGTTCAAAGTGCTACCTCTCATGATCAATTGGTTTGCAAATGCTGCAAGAAGTGTCACGACATATGACCAGAAGACTAGCAGGTTGAAACTGTCAGCGACGTTTGATTTCATCAAGGAGTTCCCGATGTTATATGTTGAGCCCATGACAAGACAGGAGATTGCAGAGTATACTGCTAGAAGAACAGTTGCAGGGGGGTCAAGCGGAGTCGGCACAGTTGGAAGAGATTCGACAGTGGAAGGCTCGTGCAATGAGAAGGCTTTGACTTTGATGGATGCTAGGTGAAGCAATTCAATAGCGTATATTTTATAAATCAGATAGAAAGAAAAGAGAACCACATATCTACTCTAGTACCGTATCTATTATCTATGTATAGTGGTTGTGGAGGGCGGTGAGGTATTGTTGCTCTCTCCCAAATAGGAAATTCTGTGTAGCGTGATAATGTAAGTGGAAACATGTCTTAAAATCAAAATTGGTTTAAGTTAAAAAGCATTATGTTCATACATGTGCTTCTTTGTGACTGTGAGAATCTCTATTCATACACCGATCTTATGTACATTGGGGGCCTTAATGTGACCAAAACTTGTCTCTCCATCTTTCACACTACTCTGTTGTACAAGTGACCATCTATATCTGTATCTATACACTAGCAGACTAAAAACTGACATGAAGGCTACGGGAGTTGCCATTGTATATTTCACATCTCTCTTACTGATATGGATCTCAGACCTGACATAAGATGGGGCCTTTATCATATCTTGTTGCAATTGTAATCATGGGCGTGGATGTGACCTATGATCTCTGCACGCTTCCTACACAATTTAGAAGCTCTCTGGGATGCCCTTGCAAGTAGAATGTGCAGGTCTTCATCATGCATGCTCAAACGACGTTGCTGTTGACGATGACGATGCTGCTCGAGGAGTACTGCAACTTGGACTTCTCTCCGGCGTTGCATAGGACTGACGGATGAGTTAAAGAGATGACCCTCGAGCCCCATTATGTCGGTAGAGTTGTGATGATGGAGCTTGGATGACTGCTTGAGTTTGTGTATCATATGTGCACAATCTAATCTGAACGACTTGATATCGTTTTGTGTATACCATAGGTCAGATTTAGATGCATATGATAAGTTGTTTGTTGTTACCGACATCATACTCAACTCTGAAAAGGATACACTCTTCTTCATCTTAGTAGTGGCCAAGGATGGAGAAGAACGAGCATGTCGACGTCGATGATGATGTTGTTGACGAGGGAAGTCCAAAATCAGATCGTTGCTGTTGCTCATAGGTTCCATCATCATTGTCATTATCATGCTATCTCGGTATTTAAAATAAAGAAATGTGAACCTGTGATGGCGATGGTATTAATATTTAGACGATATGAATGATAATGATAACATATGATAATGAGAGACACTAGAGAGGCGCGTTTAATATTCAGCCACTGTTGTGTCTCAAAGTAAAGTAAAACACGATGATACTCCGCACAGAACTAGTTGTTAGTAGAAGTTCAAATTCTGTGTGGAATTGTGAGGCATTTGTCCAGGTAAGTATTAGTCGTTCGGACATTCGACATTCTCTGGTGTTACTCATAACTGTCCCAAAGTTTCTTACTCCTCACAAAATTGTCTCACACGTTCCGTTCACTGATGAGTGACTCAAAGTATCTTGCTACCCAGTTGGGGAAGTGTGAGCATAAGTGACCCTTGAGCATAAGTAACATTGATATGTCTCTCAATGACCCCACATTTATCCTGTGCAGTTATGACCAA
>Ga0214478_100435_pt1 | contig 24744 bp, 30 predicted proteins | sample M1_20Mar14CPVII9_2_FD_178001 | JGI IMG/M metagenome (GOLD analysis project Ga0214478, IMG submission 178001) | Marine eukaryotic communities from Monterey Bay, California, United States - M1_20Mar14CPVII9sort6BwellD7 | ecosystem: Environmental > Aquatic > Marine > Unclassified | place: USA...
TACGAATGACACGGAGGAAGACGAGGGCGGCAGCAGTGCAGCAACAACAGCAGGAGGAGATAGCATGAATATGGAAGAGAATACATTGGACATGTATACCAACAATCGTCGTCGCAATCGGAAGTTATTACGTACTGCTTCTCATACTAATAATAATGGGGGAATGATTCATCGACCGAATAACAATATCAAGGATACGGAGAAGAGTAAACAGTTACGAAGCTTATAAGATATGTCATCCACAACAACTTCCGAAGGCGGCGGCAGTGGTGGAGAGGGAATGAAAGCAGATTCATCTGATAGTACAACGATTACAGAAGAGAATGGATTAGTTGATGAGGTTGGTTCAACGATGACGACAACTTCTTTAGCAGATAATGGTGATATGGGTACGAATGAGGTAGTTGAGGAGGATGATGGACTTACAACTGTGGAAGAGGGAACAGTTGTGATAGCCGATGAGAATGGTGCCGACGGCGGGGACAGTAACGTTGACGAGGAAGGGCCTTCTATCTTCCCCGAGGCGCCAGATGATATTAACGGAGAGGGGATGAATAGCACCGACAGCACTGCCATTGTTAGCGAAGAAGATACAGTAACCGACGAGACATCATCAACCGCCACCACCGTACAAACACGTCCAACAGTCTCATTCCCAATATGTCCAAATACCAACTTAAAATTTACATCAAATGCCGTGGGTGTGTCAATAAATGCCGAACCAATTATACTTCAAACACCATCGCGATTCAACCCGATCGATATATATTGTATCACAGACACTATTAGTATTACCGAACAGAATGGTATTGACATATCCGGTATTGAAGAACAACAACAGACACGATCATGTACAATGAGTGGAGGCGATGTACATATCTTAATTGAACATAACGGGCATGGTAATAGCGATGACGTTACTTCAAACATCAAGGCGAATGGACAAGAGGGTATATCGAATCATTATCCAATATCTATATCAGGTATTACATTTGAAAATGCATCAACGTCATCTATTCACATGTTAGATCCCCGTGGACCTATTACCTTTACAGATTGTGGATGGCAGAATAATAATAATAAGGCGGCGGCAATAGATGATAATGATAATGTGGGTACAATTGTTATTGATGGACGGTATACCGGCTTTGATTGGTCACCGACACCACCTACTTCATCATCATCATCATCATCGACTTTGGGAGTAGATGATTCGTCGGCTAGTACTGAGGGGGTAGATACAGAGGCAACAGACTCTTCTCCTAGCACCGAGGAGGAGGTATTATCAACGACGGACACAGACATGGAAGAAGAAGGTGTAGAAGGGCGTAGGGCGTTACAATCCGAGGCTGAGTTTATGCCACGGGCAATGATATCTATTGAAGATAGTTCATTCAATGTGAGTAGTATATACCTTGTCTTTGGCGGCTTGATATGTGTCATATGTTCATATGTGGTATGTGCATATTTTGATTAAACTTTGTACTGACATACGATATCCTTTCATTATCTCATCATCCACTACCCCTCAGGGAAACACGGGCATATCCTCAATCAAGATAGCCTCATATTCTCAAGGCTTACAACCCCCAACAAGTGATACTAAACAAGATGGATCATCCATCTACTTCACCATCAAGGATACAATGTTCATTAACGAACAAGCCAAGACATCTGTCATTAGTAACGACGGAGGACAGTTACAAGTTGAGGGAACGAGCTTCATTGGTAATAATGCCACATCTATGATTAGCTCAACAACGAATGGCACCCTACACATGATGGATACGTCATTTAATCAGAATGATCTCCAAGGTACTGATGGTGGCGTGGTTGTATTAGAGGAAGGTTCAGTTCTTAAGATGAATACCGGCAACTGTGGCCAGAGTAACAATGCCCCTGTTGCCCCTCTTGACACGTTAGTTGAGGCGGGGGATGATACTAATACCACCATGTCACAAGATGCTGACATTGTATCCTCGGCCAATACCACTCAAGAAGAAGTCACCACAGCCGAATCAAGTACAACGGCAGCAGATACAACTATCACAACAAGAAGGAGTCTCAATGTTCTTAGCCGAGTTGACATGAACAGTCTAGAACAGAGCTGTGACGGGATTAGTTCGTCAGGTGTCTGCAACGCCTTTGTAAGCTGTGACCCTGACACCGTCGTTGTTATTGATATACCTAAAGAAGAGGCACCGCCCTGCTATTCAGAATGGGAAGATCTCGTTGCTGGTGTACGAGATAGAGTAGTGACGAATACTCGAGACTTTATCATTTGTCCAGGATCACTTCTCGTACTTGATGATACATCATCTCCGGTAATACTTGACTCGGATTACATTACCGTTCAATGTGGTACATCTGACGAGCCAGCTAACGACTGTATCATTAGTGGCGGATACTCCCAATTCAACATCCTTGGATCGCCTTCCGGTGTTGAGATAGCTCGGTTGACAATGAGTGGATCTACAGGCTCATCCATAATGGCTTTTGGTACATCGGACGCCACATTAAGTCTACGAGATTGTGAATGGACAAATAACAAGGGAGCTAGTGCTATTCTCATACATGATAATGATGCTCTTCCTATACTTCGAGAGAACTTTGTAGGTCCGTTGGACATTAAGCCATTACTTGAATCATCAGTTAAAGGAAGTGGAATGGCAATTGAAGTACATGATAGTAGATTTGTGGATAATGAGTTTGAATTCGGTGCAATTTCAAATGTAGGTGGTACACTTTCAGTCTACTCAAGCCGCTTCAGTAAGAACAGTGGCAAGGGAGGTGATATAGTCGTGACGAATAGTGGATCGTGTAATGTACAGAGTAGCTGCTTCTCTGAGTCGTCGTCAATCCTACCAGGTATCATCTTTATTCAAGACGGCTCAACAATGGGTGGTAAGATGAATTACGGTGCGGATAGTAACACGGCAGGAGGTATCGACTTCTTTGGAGAGGTTATCATGGACAAAGCTACATCTGATTCGAGTTGCACTTATGTCTTTAAAGAGGCAGCAGGATCGGATTGTCTTTCACCAGACGATGGAATGGCTTGCACGGGTAGCTGTATGGCATTTACAACAAGTTCGTGCCCATTAGATTCAGACTTTGTTGGAATGGAGCCTGTAGCTGCCCCCAAGGATGAGATACTAGTCCCTGCTAGTACTAGAAGTGAAGGATCAGGTGGATCTTCTAAGATGGTGCCGATTATAGTAGCTTCATTGGTAGGTGCATTCATTGTGTTTGGGTTTATTGGTATCGTCATGCGGAGACGAAAGAAGAAGCCAGATGTGGTTGCAAATTCAAGTAGTGGTGGGGGAGGAAGGCGATGTTCGTGCTTTCCTTGCAAGAGAGGAGGCAAGAATAACACCACAGTTGATGAGGATGTTGAATTCTCACCGAATGACTATGATTAGATATGATCATGGCAAGAGAAGAGAGATCCATTGGTCAATCTATTTCATCAACACCACTACTATTTGGGGTATTAAATATAGTTATAATATGTGTATAGAAAATCTTAGGAAAGTATTGCCTTCATCTAGATATTGATGTCACATGACTCAAATTGTATAGAATCTTCCTCTAGAGACCTTAGCAACCTTTATTATAAAGCACATTGACCACACAGAATTGGGGGATCAACCCCAATAATAACCGAGGGGTAGTGTTTCATTTCGTCACACGCATTGCAGAAAGAGTAATAACACTGTGAACACTTTGTTGATGGTGAACATTCTTGACAAAGTAATTTCTCACACTTCTTGCACCAAGTGTCATCCCCACATTCATCCCGCCAGCAAATATGTTTTAGACATTGGGTACATGTAAAGTGCTGAGTTCCATAACCACTCTCCGCTGTGGGACGACGACACACCGACTCATAAAGGGAAGTTCCATCAACACAAAGTCTATCACATTTTGAACAGCAAAACCTTTTATTTGTTAAATACTGATCGTACCTTTCTAAGAATTGACTAAACTGTGTACTTGCAATGTTCCTCCACCTCTTTGGTAGTTCTAATTGCTTCAGACTACTTCGTCTACTAATAATACTATCAAGTATGGGTAATACAATATCTTCTGATAATGATGGTTCTGGTTCAAGTAAAGGTGATTCATGCTTCCCCACTAAACTCATATCAATTTGTTGTATTGCATTGGAAGAACGTAACACATCCAATCCACTACCAGTAATGTTGACACATCCGGAAAGTTTCAGTATTTGTAGGTTATTGACGGCATCCATACTCCTCAATATCTTGTCAATATCATCATCCGATAACTTAGCTGCCAAGCATTTCTCAATATCATCAAAGTCTAATATACTCCAATTGATTGAGGAGATAATTGCGTTGCTGGTTTGTGTTCTCTGGGAGCTCATCGCTATTGCAAATAACGCTACCGACGGCTTGGCTAAATAACTTGATATACCAACAAATACACCATCGGGAAGGTCATGAATACACAGTTTGTTAGAGGTAGTAGTCCTCTGACGTTTGTTGCTTTCGTCCATAAAGATGTGTCCTTTTTTATTTCAATTGTTGGCCGTCGTGATATACAACTATCGCCGCCGACGACACAATACTATTGATGTATATTTAACAAGTTATAAATATCAGCAGATGAGCTTGATATACTGCAGCAAACGCCAAGCAAGTGATGGAGATAAACAAAAATTACAAATGATATATTCTTGCTTTGCTCACACGAGTATATTCTTTGAGTTTTTTTGACGTATCAACTAACCGACGATTACACAACTATATACCACATCTCTTTTAAATGTTTATTGCCTTGCTGCCTCTCCTATAATACTTATCTCCTCTCTATCACTAATCACAAATATTTCACCATCTCAAACGGTAGGAGTAAAAGATACGCTGACAAAACGCATTGGTATCCTCTCCCATCATCTGGTGTGGTCCTACTATGCAAGTGTATATGTTAGAACAATAACATCATAAGATATTGAAACAATAAGGCAACGAATAATATATAATTGATTATTACCATGAATAGCAACTCTCAACTGACGGCATCTTCTCTCGACGAGAGACCGACAAAGCGGATCAAAATTACATCTAATTCTGATACACGCAGTGGTGCTGTATCATCTTCTTCCTCTTCAGTATGCCTATCTCCAGATATATGGGCATTAGTAATGGATTTTCTACCTTATGAATCGGTACTGCAAACAGCGGCGGTATCAAAATCAATGCTACATGAGGTTATGCCGTTACTTACAATGTTACATATAAATAAATCGTCACAATTGTATGCAGGTAGTATCGCCTCAAGGTATCGTGACGTGAGGGATATTTATATATACTCGCTTGTAGAACATATTCCTTTAGATCGTGTTTTTAGGGAAGGGTTGCGCTTATCACGTGTAGATGAGGATACAGCTGAGAGGGTAGTTCCTTTCCTCTGTACTTTCTCTAAACTAGAAAGAGTATTCTTGGGTGGACAAAATGTGAATAGGGGCCGAGTTGGATCTATATCAGTAGAGGGGTATATGCCTACTAATGATACAAATGACGAAGAGAAGAACATTGTAAAGAATCTCATCAATAGTTTCAGTGCTGGTTTCAGATCGGGAGCGTGTAAGTAGAATGTTTGTTTGCAATAGTGTTCATTTTGATAGGTCAAATTTGCTCACATGTTATGTTATTGCAGTGGAGAAGAACGTATGGGTATTGGGATTACGTTGCCCAGACTCTCATCATGGTATTAATATGTTCAATATTCCAAGCTCTTGCCCAACGTGTATCAAAGCATGCAAGAGCTTCCCAATAGACTCAGTTCTTAACTTTGAACAAGGGGGTAATTCGGAAAGACATATGAACGGTAGACCACCACAAAGATACACTACTAATAGGATGGAGCTTATGTATGGGTTTAAGAATTACTTTACAGAAGAATTATCAAGTCTCGATGTGTGCCTTACATTGGATCAAATTGAAGATATTGTTAGTAAACGCCCTGGTGGTAATGAGCTCATGCATTCAAAGGAAAGATTCCTTAGTCTATTGAGTAACGGCACAAGGCTTGTCATTATTGACAAAGATGACACCGAGTTATATGTCGTCAAATACGATGAAGATGATTTAGGGGCACTTCACCACTTCATTGATAAGTCACAGCTTAATGTCAAAACATTATCTTCTGATGTTGTTACAGAGGCAATTAAACGATCGTTTGCCGCTGATGAAAGAGATCCTCTCCCTCCTCGTGGACAATGTTATCTTGCTGAGAGTTCGTTTCGTGAATTGAAGGGCATGGGGCTACCAATCGATGAAGCAGACTTCCTCAATGATGACGAGTGGGATGGGAAGAGGATCAAGTATGACGAGAAAAGACATTGGGATTATAACTGGCGCTTTTATTAAAGAGAAGGATCAACAAAGTATTGCTTTGTGATGTGGCGGCGGCTGCATAGAAAGGATGTGAATGTAGACATTTAAACTTAAGTAGATGTATCAAAAAAGAACAGTCTAAGTTACCTCTAGGATCCTATCAACTATCGCCAACCCACTTCATACGACTACATCAACCAACTCATTACTTCCAAAGTGTCAATATACCCCGCTTTTGACTCTTATCATTGCTATATCCACCAATAGATCCACCATGTGGATGACAAACGATACCACTAATCTCACATACCTTATCATTATCATCTCCACCTCCACTACTACTACTACATTCCTCACTAAATGATCGTATAATCTTATCAACACTACCCGAACTTACATCAAACACTACACACTTACCATCACTCGCGGCAATATACAAATGATCATTACTTGGTGAAACATTGGCAGCTAAGAACTCAGTACCCTGTACATCATCTCTTGTATATGTTCGTAATACAGTACCCGAATAGGACATTAGATAGGCACAATCACATCGGGGTACTATAATCATTGTATTGGCGGGAGTGTGTAAATGTATAACAGAATGTATACTTTTAGAGCTCACAATTGACTCCTTATCTTGAATTGAAGCGGCGGCGATATTGGAGGTAGATGTTGATATTGGTGGATTAATCACATGAATAGGTTCAGCAGTCCGGCCGTCCCACACTCGAACTGACCCATCAGCGGAAGCAGTTACGACTGCCAAGAGACTATTCTTCCCTTGTAGTTTAACATCATCATCATTTCCATCTCCACTACCAACGCCAAGTACCGAATAGGGTATCATAACATAGGAACAACAATTGACATAACTTGTATGTCCTCTAAATTCCTTGAGCATCCTACTAGACATGAGACCAAACTCACGACATGTCGAATCATGTCCACCTGTCAAAACTTTCGATCCATCTGGTGAGAATTGAATACATGTTACCGCTGCTCCCTTGTCACTTCCGTCAATACCACCATGTGCACGTTGTATCTTTCGTAATAATTTACCATCACTTATTTTCCATATACATATTGTACCATCGGATGAAGTTGATCCTAATAATGTTGCATCGTTCGATGTTGACATTGATAAGATGGATGTTGAATGCATCATTAGATCGTCGGTTGATTGATATGATAAATCGGAGGTACGTAACTTTTCATAATTGATTTCAGTTGGTAGTAATGAGTTGAGATTGCTGTTGTCTTTTGGGGATGGTTTAGTAGGCTCACCCCAAACTTCAATAAATCCATCGGAACTACCAGTGACTAAACCTTTCCCATCATTTAGAAAAGTTGCTGATTCAATGTATGACTTTTTACCAAGTCTAATACTTTGATAGATTTTCGATGGTATACGTTCATTAGATGAAGTGTTGGCAGTAGAGCCATCCTTTTTATGTTTCTTCTTACTGGAAGATGTTGAGATGTCAACATTGCCCAATACTAAATCAAACTTTTGTTCAATTGCTGGTTTGCGTTTCTTCTTCTTCTTTTTCTTCTTGGCATCTCCTCCCTCTGCATTATCACCCTCGTTATCTACATCCTCATCCTCACTTCTTTTAAACAATCGTTCAACAGTCGGAAACATACCCGTATAGCACTGATATTTAATACTTTGTCCTAATAATGATGCTAATCGTTTATATGGTATTTCGGGTACATTCTTTTTAAGTAATTTGGTTATATAATCACGTCGTTTTTGTTTAGTTGTATTTGAGTTTGTTGAGCTGTAATAGTTGGTTGGTATACTTTGTGATGAGTTGGAAGAGGTAGAGCGACGGAGTGATGATAATGCGGTGATACGACGTTCGATATCACCTGACCTGCTTGATATCATTCCAACAATTTCAGAACTAGCCGAGTGTTTGTCCTCAATATCAATATCATCATCATTCAAAGATAAACATTTATCAATCAACTCAGACGACATTCGTAATGTGGCATAGGCTAAATCAATTTCATTAACTTCGGCTAGTTCTAATATTGTCATTTCATGGCATAGTGCTGATACTCGTTCTAATGGACTGATAATTGATGTCGACGTGTCGTTTGAGATATTGTTATTAGCCCCGCCACTATTACTGTTAGTATGATTGAGATCATCTAAATAACTTTTACGATATCGATCTAAGTCCAATGTATCTAATATTGATAATACCTCACCCCAATTACCAGAGGTTGCTGCTGCTAATAATTGTGATTTGGAATTTGGAAATAAGCCCGATAAACCAATGCCATTTGTTTCAGCTTTGAGTGTTGATGATGTATTTTGTAGGCCGCATTCTATGAGGTGAGATTGTAATAGTGAGAGTATGTCTGATGACGGGATATCAATGGTTTTGTCGGCTGTGTTTGTGTCATTAGAGGAGTTCATTGTGATTAATTTGAGGCTACTCTCAAGTAGCATGGACTCGAGCACATCTGCAAAAAACGAGCGCTGTGCAATTGCAATCAGTTTTATAATATGATAGTAGTGACCTAACTGTGTTTCTATCTGCACAGAGTACACTATGAAAGCGGGCATATACCATGCCCTCTATTTTTTAGCGATTTGGACTCTGCACTGAATGCAATTGCATAGTGCAAGTTTTTTTGCATGACTCTCGTGTGCGGTTTCAACAGAGGTAGTGTAGTTAGACTACGATATATAAATCAGTAAATATTATGTGGTGTTAGTGTCGGCTAAAGTACTCTGGTGGTGTGTATCTGCGGCGGCGTCAATCAAAATTGCAGAGAGTGAGAATTAGAACACATTAATCTTTATAGCACTCTTTTATCCAAGTAAATTATACTATGGATCACGATAACAACATGTGTAGGACTACTGGTGCGATGCTTCATATCACTGATCTTCCCGATGGTATATTAGTGGGTATATCAAGTTATTTAACCAAGCCGTCGTTAGCGATATTTGCAATAGCAATGAATCCCAATTACTCTCAACCAACACAAACTAGCAAAGCAATTATATCTAACTGTAATTGGAGTGTATTAGATTTTAGTGATATTGAAAAGAGTTTAGCGGCCAAGTTATCGGATGGTAATATTGTGATAAGATATTGAGAATTACAGATGCCGTGAACAATCTACAGATACTAAAGCTTGCTGGTTTTGTCAACATTACTGGTAGTGGATTGGATACATTACGTTCATCGGTTGCAATAGAACAGATTGATTTGAGTCTAGTGAGAAAACATGAATCACCTATACTTGAACCAGAACCATTACTATCTGAAGATACAGTTATACCTATGGTTTTGGTCTTTGTACCATCTTGGCGTACGGCTGTATCGTAAGACACTTATCGTACTTGTCCATACACCTAACATATTGGGTAAACTGCACCTGCCAGAGCAGGCATAAGTGCAGTCTACAATATAGATCGGCCTATCGTATTCAACAATCGTGGACTCTAGGAATTTGTAACGAGACAATTCCTGGGGAGTGGGTATGCAATCGAGGATATGGGCCTAACCACGATTGCTATAGAGCACAGAACTATACATGCTCTCAATGCCTCAACCATTTTTGTTTTCATGATGGCATCCACAATACTTGGTGCAAGAAGTGCGAGAAACAATATTGCGAGGAATGTGCACCATCCACAAAGTGTTCAAAATGTCGTCGATATTATTGCAATGATTGTGAAGTAGTGAAAGAATGTCGAGGGGACTTGTGTGAGAATAGGTATTGTACTGGTTGTTATGAGAAGTATACTTGTCACCGTTGCGGTAAGAAGTGCACAAGTTGCAATGTCAGGACTATTCGATGTGATAATAAAGTTTGCAAAAAAGTAACTTGTGAGGATTGCACCTATCTCTGTGTTGATAATGATGACAGTTGTGAATGTAGTTTCTATTTCCGATACATCTTGCGGCGGATGCGGGGTGAACCTTTTGTGGATGATTGAGATAAATAGAGAGTATCTTTATTTAAGGGGTGGAGACCAACTATTAGTAATATCGATTACTCTTCTCTTGTTCTTCTATGATTACTTATGATGACCCTTACTATATCCATCGTGCTATACAGCACTTTCTAGGGGTATCCTCTACGGCGACGACACATATCATATGTACTAAAGATTCTCCTCTTCTCGGTATCAGAATGTAAAAAGGAGTCAAGTTCTAACGTTTCCATCCTATAGCTACTCCCAAACTACTTTGATACCAATAGATAGAATCGCATAGACTCCGATTGCCGAGCGTTTTGTATGTGCATTGTTTACATTCATATAAAATTACAATTTGGACAGCATAACAAGAAGCACAACCTATTCCCTCTCTTAGACAATAAGAAAGAGATAGAAGTAGATCTTCTCTTCAATTTCAATAACTTCCAATTCCAATCATCTGCCGCACTTTCTCAATCATTACTAAACTAATGACGGTATGCGGTCCGATTCTTAAATAACTAGCCGTCCATCCCCTCATGAATCCCATTGGACCATCAGTCTTTAGTATATCTTTAAAATGATCAGCAGCTCCACCAACTACACCATTTGAATCATTCATAACTCGTGTCTTAACCACATCAGCTGGATTGGCAGCAGTAGTTGTAACCAATGAGGCAATGAAACTTGCAATGAAGTGTGTATTGTTCGATTCTTTATCAAAACCTAACATTGGCACTAGTATATTGTTCTTAATCACATCATACGAACCAAGCTGTGCCGAAGTTAGGAATGCTGCTCGTGTCACTGTTGCAGATGTACCGATGTACAATCCACTAATTCCCTTCTCTGTGTAAATTGTATAGAATGCATTCGGTATCGAAGTATATGGAGGTGGCTTATTAGCATCTGCTGATTGAAATCTAACTTTTACAACATCTATCGGGTTGAATATTGCACTACCAATTGCCCCGGATGTAAATGCCGATAGCCATTTGACGATAGGAGAAGAACAATCCTCATCATTAAACAGTATAGAATATTGACTCTTGATGGGATCATACAATCCCATCCGCAGTGCAGAGTATGTACATTCTCTCAATACGGATGCAGTAGCACCTTTAAAGAAACCTAATACCGATTCTTCTTTGAATATACTAATTGCAGTACTACGGAATGTTGAGTATTTGACATCGGCATATTGTTGATTTCGTACTTTTATCACATCACATGGATTTGTGAGGAAACCAGCGAATCCACAACCAACGCCACCGGCAAAACATTTTGATAGGATTGTACTACCGTCAGCTGTTGTCATGGTACATATTTAGCAATTCTTAAGCGTCCATAAGAGGCCGCCATTGTAGATGTCATACAAATGCATGAGAATTTCTATAGTAAAAAAGATGGCCGCGCGGTATCCTCACAGGTAACTTCAAATCACAGGTGTGCTCAGTGCTCGCTGCCTGATAGGCTTCTTTTATAGATATAAGCCGTGTACTAAACTGATTGAGTGGGTGAGAATATACAGAATACTACTACTGCAATAATATAAATACAATAAAAACCGATACAATGGCACTAGCTTTACGCTTTGATCGACAAACTTACACATTTGCAAAACCTGAGCAATCCACCTCTCCAACTTGTAACTTAAAGGCTCTCTTGAATGAAGTAATTGGCGAAGGTAATGGTTATTGTAATGATCAAAACTACCACCCATCGTTCAATGATTTGGGTTTCTATATGAACCTCTGTGCTCGAGAAGGATGTACAAAAGTCGAGATATCTGGCCTAAATGTTTTCCACAATATTTATTACTGTTTTGGAGTAACATTATATTATAGATTATCGTTTTCAAATGGCAATACAGAATACCAAGTTGCTCCAAAACATTTGTACCGTGGTGGTTATTACGCATACACTGGTGGGGGCTGTCAAACTTCCAGTATTACATTGCAAGATGGGGTGGCCATGCTCAACACACCCCATCCGGCACTCAGGGGTTAATATTAGGGTTAATGTGAGATGCCTCCCCAAAAGCAGATGCATGTCTTGCTGATGTTGGTGATCGACTTGCTTTTTTTATTTCTCCAAGTCTGAAAATATTGCATATATGTATATATATGAAATAAAATCATAAATGTATACATATGAAATATCATATATCTGCACATATGAAAATACCGCAACATATCAATAAATATTGTTGCATATATCAAGACATATGAAACGCAAATTGTCATATATGTACATATATGAAATTCATATATCTATACATATGCAATAAAATTTTTTGTATATCTATACATATGAAAATGTGTTCTTTGTGGTGTAGTATGTCATATATGGTTATATATGAAAGATTTTTCGACTTAGGCAAATAAAAATAAAAGAGTGTTTTTCAAGGCGTCTCAAATTAACCCTAAGATTAACCCCTGAGTACCGGATGGGGTGTGTTGAGCATGGCCACCCATCTAGCTGAGATACGTACTAGACAGGGAGAGATTACAGATCAAATTATATTCATTACAAATCAACGTACACTATCCTTTGGGGGTAATGGCGGCAGCGGTGAAGATATGTCAACTCCGCCAGACCTAAGCAGGAGAATTGTAGCCTTTGTTGGAACATCCAAATGGGTATTAGAAAAGTTGGGTGCCATATCGGTTAGCCGTAATTGGGAAGAGGTTGGACCTCTTATACTTCTCCGTACATTGGTTGAGAAGAGACGTGCTTCGGTGGTATTACAAGATGGGAGTGGTACTGCTTTGGGGGAAGAAGATGCAGTGGTACAAAGACTCATTACGAATACGGATGGGGATTTGTTCAAACGAATCGTTTCATTTCTTGGATATGGCATGAAAGTATCAGACTAAGGTGTATGAAGAGGGGATAGGGATAGTTACATATCTAATATTAGTGTCATCTAATACATTTGATTAGTAATAGATCTATATTCTATGTGTTAGATACCTAGTAGATGTTAATAGCCAGAAAGATAAATCACTAAATTATATAAAGTCCTGCTAGTGCTCTCAGGGTCACCCCAGTTACGATCCACTACGAATCTTTGATCCCCTAAATCATCATAGAATGCACCTCACCATGACAGCACGTCCTATTATCTTCTGCCTCGTAACAAAAGCACCCGAACTCCTCTTTATTCACTTTGTCACAATCCGCATTCGTTGCAGTACCCCTCTGCCCCTGCCGTAAAGATCACCTCACATTGACTGCATATAGTCTTTCGGCAACCATCAGTTTTACATGTTCTTGCTGCAAGGACACACAAACTACACTGGGCACAATACGAACATAACTTCCTCTTGGAGCATTCACTACAGAATTTCCTCGTACAATCGCCCGCGGATTTACATGGCACCATAGCTTCACAATCATTGCAGAACCTTTGAATGCAAGTATCACATTTGATGTAACACAGGTAGGACAGTATCCCTTTTCGCATATTTTGCACCAGTTGACGAATGAAGCAGAACAGTTCTCGTCATAACAAAAGTGATTGAGACATCCTGAGCATGTATAGTTTTGCGTTCCAAACCAATCATCTCTGTCAAAGCATATCCACAGAGTATCTGAATACGTCATCACTATCAATAACTTGCATACATTTTAAACAGCAATACCTTTGATTTGTCAAATAGTCACTGTACCTTTCTAAGAATTGACCCATCTCTGAACTACATTCTTTACGCCATTTCTTAGGCAATTCTAGTTGCCGCAGAACTGCACTCTTTCTGCTGATGATATCACCAAGTATAGGCAAAACTATGGATTCTAATATCTTTGGTTCTGGCCGTTCAATCCAAGGTACCTCATGCTTTCCTACCAAACTCAAATCAATCTGTTGTATTAGATTACTGAGTGATGTTATAAGAGGTGAAATGATAGAGTAGATGGTTGTAGGCAGATTAATCCAGCAGCAGAGACTTTACCGATATCAAATCCTAGTCTACATAAACTAGTAATGGTTTTATTGTAGTGGCAAAGAATTGCAATAAAAAAGGGACATATCTTGTGAGCATTTTTTGTGTTGGTTTAGTTGATGTGTTTCTCTATATATCCGAGTATCATCATTGGTCATCCCTCAGCTCTCACTTCTCCATTCTCTTATTATCTATCTGTCATCATACAGGTAACGTATATTATGGAAGAGCCAAAAGCAAACCGTGCAGAGCTAAATGATGGTACAACCAAATCACTAATAATGAGTATCGGTAAAAAGAAGATACATAGTGGAGGTCCCGACGGTCTTAGCCGAATGATGTATCAACCCATGACTATCAACGGCATATCATACTGTCGCCGGCATCTAGTATTGAGCTGTCATCTATGTATGGTAGATTATAATTCCTCGATACAAGGTGTACATAAAGAACGCTCAAGATTAGGATTAAGACGAGGCGGGGATCCAATGTTAAATGAACGATCAGCACGTCGGAAAGAGGAGGTGGGAGGGAAACAAATGTATAATACCATACGACATGAAGAATTAACAATAAAGTATGGCAAGGATCATGCAAGGACACATCCAGAACATTGGATAAACCTTGGGAAAGAGTTAAAAGCGGATGAACGTGAATTGAATGATCGATTCTTATCCGAGGTTGATGATGTAAAGAGTCAGGGGGTCAGTCAATGTTGCTACTGGGCATGTAAGACTCCAACTGGTATTGGAGAGGAGAAGAAACTATTGAAATGTACGGGATGTGGTATTGCTAAGTACTGCTGCAAGGAACATCAAAAACTTGATTGGAGTTGGGAACATAAGGGAGAATGCACTGTTAATCTTCCAGCGTGGTTTATTGCCGAGATGGAACAAGATCGTTTGGACAACATAAACGGGAATTATGAAGATTACAAAACATAATAGCTACGGATAAATAGTAAAGTTACTTCAATTGTATGTAGTGGGCACATTTACAGCAACATTTTCGCTACGGGCCATTTTCACCTGGAACTTCATAGAAGCCTTTCATACTGACCTGGGTGCCACATTGCTCTTTTAGGACTTTTATTTCACTAAGTCTGGCAAAATAAACTGCAAACAACCTACTTTGAGCCACTCTACCTCTACCAGATGTTAAATCTAGATCATAAAAAGTGGTTATATGAAAACATAACACTAAACCCTACAAGAAACATCAGCAATAGTATAAGCAATCACAAAATTGAGGATTTTATACACTCACAAAGTGGGGGGATTTAGACTTAGTGAAAATAAAAATCATATCTTCATCGCTACGGGCTGTATTCACCTTTTCGGATTTGCTACGGGCTATTTTCACTTTTTTCGCTGGATCTGCTACGGGTCATTTTCACTTCTGCTACGGGTTGATTTCATACCCTTACAAATTGAAAAATGAAATCAGCCCGTAGCAGTCGAGCAAAAACAACCCATAGCAGATCATGACTTTTTTTATGAAGAGAAAGCAGCCCGTAGCAGAAGTGAAAATGACCCGTAGCAGGTCTGACTATTGAGGTGAAAATAGCCCGTAGCAGCAGCTTTTCAAGTTGCCTCTTTTTTATTTCGCTAAGTCTGAAATCCCCCTTATCCCCTTGGGAAAAAAGTGAGTGGCACCCAGGTCAGTAGAAAAGGCTTCTAAGAAGTTCCAGGTGAAAATGGCCCGTAGCGAAAATGTTGCTGTAAATGTGCCCACTTTATTTTAAAGAAGAGATTATTCTATTGATTGTACCGTTGCCTAATTAAAGATATCGTTTCATATGCTCAAAGTCTTCTCAAGGCACGACCCTTACGCTGCCGAATCTCTTCTAGCTCACCCCCTTGAAGTTCTTCTTCCAAAGCGGTATAATCTGCTATCTCTTTCCGTGTCACGGACTCAATGTATAGCATAGGGAACTCCTTGATAAAATCATGTATAACAGAGAGTTTCATCCTATTGATCTTCTCCTCAAATGAAGCAACTAACCGAGTAGTTGCCTTTGCAAACCATTCAATCATAATCGGTAAGACCTTGAACTCCCACTCAAAGAAGGGTTGCATATCAAAATGAGAATGGTGCTCTAGAATCTTCCACATAGCAGTTTTCTGCTTGTCTGTAATGTTCCTATTCAAATTCAAATTCCTATCCAACCGACTACCAGTATTCTCCAGTGTATGGTTTGATAAATATGTATTGTTGACAGTCGAAGTATCACAAAGAAGTTTAGAGAAGGGTGCCCATCCCTCACGATAATGCCACAACCTTCTAGATATAACATCTTGAGGGTAGAGTTGTTGGTCAGTGCATTTGCAAATATTTGTGCCCCCTCATCCCCAATGTTGCTGCCATGAAATTTGAGCTGCTTTAAGCTGTTACCAGGCATTTCCAATAGGCTTGCAACTGCCTTCCATCCATTCAATGTAATTGATCGATTACAACCTAGGTTTAGCTCTTGTAATGTATGCCCACGCAATGCCTGTGCCTGTACTAAGACCTCCACCCCTACGTCTTAATATTACTATTATATAGAATGAGTGATTTTAACTGGGTAGAAGTGCACCGTAGTAGAGTTGATAATGCCGTGCATACATTTCTGCCAAATGTCCCATTTTCTGATAAATCAAGCTCTTCAAGTTGTGGATGCATATTCAGTGCTGTAATAATATCAACCAATTGTTCATCTACCATCTCATTATATGTAATCTCAATTTGTTTTAGTTTGTTGCAACTCGCAAACCCTCTGCCCCAAATTCGCACCCATCTATCGTAAATCTAGTTAGATTGTGGTTGTTTTGGAAGAATGGATCCAACATACTTAATACCTCCCCGTCTAGTGACATCTGACTAAAACGAATCTCCTTATGATTGACTCATTGTGGCATATCTCTTTGTAAAATGATTCATTATTAATTGGTTTGTTCAAATTTAACACTTGTAACTCTGTATTGTTGCCAATAAAATACCCCAACCATCCAATATCCTCCCCGTTGGTGGGGATATACTCTTCATCAGCATCATTTTCTGATACATCCATAATGTATAGATTGTCTAAATTTTCATCATTATCCTTGAGGCGTTGCAGAATTTGTCGGTTCAGCTCATCAGATGTAATGTCTTCAATTTTTATTGTATCATCCAACGCGGCGTAGTTATCTGTCATGATTTCCTATGTATACAAAGCTATAATATCATTAGATCATCGTTTAGACCAAACAGTATCATATATAAGTTGCAATCAACATAACACAGATGATTGCACAGTGAAAAGTGACAATCTTGTGTCTCTTTTCTACCACCGTCTACCCCGAAACCATCAAATATACATTCTTACCTAGTGTCGACTGATCAATAGAAGAACAATGCGCCGCCGACTGTTGCAATCAATACTCACCAATCAATGCAGCTCGCTTATATCTACTGTAAACACTAACCTCTTACAGGAGTTTGCTCTGTTCCTGTTTCTAACCTAAACCTATACTTTTCATTCTTGTGCTGAGACTTGAGTAGAGTGCAGTTGATAGTAAGGAGATTAGATAGAGTAATAGATAGGTTGCTATTCAGAGATAGGACATCAATAGTGTTGTGTAGCGGCAGTGTATATCACGACGACAAACAATTGCAATAAAAAGAGGACACATCTTGTGAGCTTTTTTTTGCAAAGTCGGTGCATCAACTTATGATGAGTAGTAACAAACGCCAAAGAACTACTGGTGCGATGCTTCATATCACTGATCTTCCAGATGGTATATTAGTTGGTATATCAAGTTATTTAGCCAAACCGTCGGCAGTTCTTTTTGCAATGACGATCGACGATCAAATCGACTCTCACCCAACACAAACTAGCAAAGCAATTATCTCCTCAAACGATTGGAGTGTATTAGATTTTAGTGATATCGAGAAGAGTTTAGCAGCTAAATTATCGGATGAAGATATTGACAAGATTTCGAGGAGTATTGATGCTGTCAACAATCTGAAGATATTGAAACTTGCTGGATGTGTCAATATTACGGGTAGCGGATTAGATGTGTTACGTTCATCAGTTGCAATAGAACAGATTGATTTGAGTTTGGTAGGAAAGCACGAGGTACCTTTGATTTTACCAGAGCCGTTATTATCTGAAGATGTAGTTCTACCTATACTTGATGATATCATTAGCAGAGGAAGAGGTAGCAGTTTAAAGCAATTAGAATTACCCAAGAAGTGGAGGCGTTCAGAAAGTACAGAGATGGAACAGTTTTTTGTTAGGTATGATGATTACTTGACAAATCAAAGGTTTTGCTGTTCAAAATGTGAACAAGTTGTCGACACTGATGATAATGATTGGGTATGCCTTGATGGAGATGAGTGGCATGGTTCTCAGAACTTTACATGCTCTGGATGCCTCAACCATTTTTGTTATCGTTTGGTTTGCGCTGCTGCTAATGGTAATTCATCAGTCGACTGGTGCAAAAAGTGGGATACTGTAAAAGTTGCACTGCTACCTACAGTTGTAGGAGTTGTGAACGTGAGTTTTGCAATGAGTGTAAGGAAATGAAGACGTGTGAAGGGGAATGTGAGACTACTTTCTGTGATGATTGCTTCGAGAAGTATACATGCTCTTTTTGCGGGAAAATGAGGTGTAGAACATGTGGTGGTGGTATCATTAGATGCACCTCGGATCATTGTAATAAAGGAACATGTAATGAATGCGACAACAATAGAAGTAGAAGAGGCGAGGGGAGAAACTGTAAATGTGGGGCGAGACTAAAGGAATATGGTTATCTATGAACAAGTTAGACTGCCAGGGGATGGACACTCTAGAACAAATCAATAGTCTAGACCAAAATAAAAAGTGACACCACTTTAGATCTGCTCTATTTAGACAATAAACAACCAAGCAAGAAGGGCATGATTATCAGCAACACCTGCCCAATGTTCTTACTAGCCTCACTAGGATCCGTAGGGTCTGCATTAACCTTTACAATCCCACCATTACAAGCAGTTACCTCACATGACTCCAAAGACAAGGACACTTCATTCTTAAGTTCCAAACCATACTTTCCAATTGTACATTTTAAATTATCAGTAGAATCAAAATCACTAAATGACCCATCTTCATCATTCTTAATCATGATTTGATAATAATATCCATCAGTAGGCGGGGGTAGGATGTAGGCATTTGTTTCGGAGAAGGTACTAGCCGACCGATCAGTGTACATATCCACTTGGTTGAATGGACGTGAACTTGGGAATTGACCCATAATGCCTAATGGATCAAACTCTTCATTAACAAATAAGTATGGAGGATCCTCTTGAATCAAGTAAAGTACAAGGTTATACCTTCCTTCACTCATTGCTCGAATGGTCACCGGCCCTTCTCCATCCGAATGAATCTTGATAAATTTATTATTTGTGACTAAATCATTAGTACTTGTAAAGACTGCAGTACCTCCTGGTGTTGACGATAAGGCAAGTTCAGGCTTCTTCAATCCAAATGAATTAATAACCGCTACGGGTGGTGTATTATTCGATGGAGTTTCAACTAAATCAATATATGCAGTATTATTACTCCCTTCAGGTACAGGACCATATGTTGCATTACCATCACGCCAATTACTCGGCATAAAGAAGGCAGGTACTGAAAAAATATCAACACCAAATGTCGAATTATGATCATTATTAACACGTAACCATTCACCAAAGTCTAATTGATGTATACCACAGACACATCCGATGCCGTTTAAGATTGTTGATAATTCTAATTCAGCAATTTGTTGTATATCTTTATTTAATGTTGTGTTCATTTCAGTTACTGGGTTATCAGTCCATGTTGATGTGTCGATATTGTTCTCGATATCAATTCCTGGATTTCCTACTACTAAACGAGCATAGTTACTGTCATATCTGTGGATTTATATTGATGAGATAAGTAATAGATAGAGATAGATAGATAGATATGCAACATAGGATAGATGTGAGAAGGTGCATCAAATAATTATTGCAAAAAAGAGACATATGATTGCACAAAATGTACACACCCGCCTATGCAATTGTAAAAGACCTGTGGACCATCATCAGGTATAACTAGCTGCCTTCGTTCTAATACAAACTCTCCACGTTGTAACCAAGGACCATCTGCACGTATATCCATGTCTGATGGGTCTGAATTTTTCGATGCACCGACATCGGTGGCAACTACTTCTTCTGTGATGTTGTCTTGTGCATTGCAATAACTTTCTGTTGAAGAGTTGATAACAACGAGAGATACTACTACTTTGAATGATAGCTTCATCTTCTATCTACTAATCTGATACCTATACCTACGATGCATGGCTTAGAGACAGCTCGTTCACATCTTGCCGACATAAAGAAAATACGGTATCCTCCTCAACATTGTGCAAGTGATAAGTAAAAGTCAAAAGTCGAGGGCGTAGAACCATTAGAAGTTATTCCACCCCATTAAGTTAGAAAGAGCATAACCAACGAGTAGAAGCATATTTCCAACATTCTTACTCTTACTAGCCTCACTAGGATCCAAATGCACTGCATTAATCATATTAACCTCTACAATCCCGCCGTTACAGGCAGTTACCTCACATGAGTCCAAAGAAAGAGACACTTCATTCTTAAGTTCCAAACCATACTTTCCAATTGTACATTTTAAATCAGTCGAATCAAAATCATTAATTGATCCATCTTCATCATTCTTAATCATAATTTGATAATAACATCCATCGGTAGTCGGAGGAAGAATGTAGGCATTTGTTTCGGAGAAGGAGCCAGCTGACCGATCAGTATACATATCCACTCGATTAAATGGAAACACGTTGGGGAACAGACCAGGGGGTTTTGATCTAGACCCAGTTGTCATTACATATGGGGATTGACACGGAACAAATCCATCATCAGTGTATGAGTAAGGTGGCTCTTCTTGAATCAAGTAAACTACAAGGTTATACCTTCCTTTACTCATTGCTCGAATGGTGACAGGCCCTTCTCCATCAGAATGAATCTTGATAAACTTATTATTAGTAACGAGATCATTAGTACTTGTAAAGACTGCAGTACCTCCTGGTGTTGATGACAAGGCCAGCTCTGGTTTGTGAGTACCAAATGAGTTAACCGCTACAAGCGGTGTATTATTCGATGGAGTTTCAACTAAATCAATGTAAGCAGGATCATCCTGCCCAAAAGTAGCATTAACATCACGCCAATTACTGGGCATGCTAACCTGTTCAGGAATAGCAAAAAGATCAATTCCAAATGTCGAATTACGTTCACTATTAACACGTAACCATTCACCAAAATCTAATTGTTGTATACCACAGAAACATCCCAAACCATTTGCAACGCTAATTTTTCGTAAATCAGCAATATGTTCAGCATCTTTATTTAATGTTGTGTTCATTTCAGTTGTAGCGTTAGTCCATGTTGATGTATCAATATTATTATTAATATCCACTCCTGGTACACCTACTACTAGACGAGAATATACAGTATCGTATCTGCGCATATGATATTTAGATTGTAATATAAAGGGCATTATATTGTATATTAATGGGATGATAAGAGATATATGAGAAGGTGCAGTAAAGAGGCACAAGATATGCACAATATAACTCACCCGCCTGGAAGATGCGCGTTATTACAGTTTATGATGATGAAAGAGAGGAGATTATAACATATGTTAGTACATATGATATGCAAGGGCAACAAAGCAAGGCATTAAATTCATAGGTATCATAAAACAATACAAACTAGGACTTTCCAACGCAATTCCAAAAGACCTGTGCACCATCATCAGGCACCAATAATGGTCTACGTTCCAATACAAACTCTCCACGTTGTAACCATGGACCATTAGCACGTATATCCATATCTGATGGCTCTGAATTTTTCGATGCACCGACATCTGCTGTGAAATTATTTGCAACTTCTGTGGTGTTGTTGTCTTGTGCTTTGCAAAGATGACTGACGACTGCCAGAGATACTATTTTGAATGAAAACTTCATCTTCTACTAATCCTATATGATAATAATACACCATTCCCCCAGGGCCTCGAAGAAATCATTTTGACATAAAGAAGATACGGTATCCTATCACAAACCATCCATCTCAGTTCAATGCCTATCTATTAGTGCAGCTATTAGCCATCAAATAACACTCAACCATGACAATTGATATCTCAACAACACTGGGTGGTATACCATTAACGTCAGTAGTTTACAATGCGTCTGGACCGCGAACCGGCAGTTCTGCAGCAATGTCCAAAATCGCCGCTTCTGAATCTGGTGTAAGTTTTTATGACATGTGATGGGTTTTAGTTATGCAATACTTGTACTAACTCAATCATCAACCTACATTACACACAGGCCGTACTAGCAAAGTCTGCAACAATAACAAGTCAAAAAGGTAACGATTTACCTCGTACATGGCATGACGAAGACAAAGGAACTGCGAGCTTAAACTCGGAGGGACTACCAAACTCTGGTATTGAATATTACATCTCCCCATCAACAATTGAAGAAACTATGTCAAAATCAACATCATCAACTAAACCATACATGGTATCAATCTCTGGTAAAACATTAGCAGATAATTTAGCAATGTTAAAAAAGATATCTGATGTAATGAAGTCATCACCTGATAATCGTATAGCCGCGGTTGAGCTAAACTTGGAAAGTCCGCGTTAGTATTGTGTAGTATAAAGGCTCGACGAGTCGACAGCTTTATTTGACCTTACTTCGCCTTTTATTGATTGCCCTTGCATATCACATGTACTAACATATATTATAATCTCCTCTGTTCCATCCTGGCATACTTCCAGGCATGTCCAAACATTGTAGGTAAACCAACCATCGGATATGATTATGAACAACTTGAAATGGTAATGAGTGCAGTATCATCCTTAAAACCAAACTTTTCATTAGGTGTTAAGTTACCACCCTACTTTGACAAGCCTCATTTTGAAATGTGTGCGAATATATTAAACAAGTATAAAGATATTATATCCTATGCTGCTAGTATCAATACAATTGGTAATGCATTAGCCATTGACTACCATGCCGAAATGCCGAGTATTCGTGCTAATAATGGATATGCAGGATTATCAGGAGCGGCGGTGAAATATACGGCATTGGCAAATGTTAAACAAATGAGAGAATTGTTAGATAGTTCGATTGATGTTGTTGGTGTTGGTGGTGTTTCTAGTGGCAAAGATGTTTTTGAAATGATATTATGTGGTGCTCAAGGTGAGTTAGTTTATTGTTTAGTGTGTATTGTGTTTGTTGGATTGATGTGGATAGACAAATCAAGGATAGATATCATATCATATGCTCATATCATATGGTCTCATCTTATGTCTGACGCACATCTTGTGTTCATTTCTATACCTTTCAGCTGTACAAGTTGGTACTTGTCACTGGACGGAAGGCCCGGGATGTTTTGATAGGATTTGCAATGAGTTACGTACCATTATGAAAGAGAAGGGGTATACATCAGTAGATGAGTTTCGTGGCAAGTTAAAACCTTGGTCAAAGGAGGGAGCCGCTATCTCACGGAATGCAAGAAAGAAGGCCGGCGGAGGAGGGAAGAAGAGTGGGGATAGTGGGAAAGGAGGAGGAGGAGATTTTGATAAGATTATCATTGCTCTTCTGGTTGCATTGCTTGCGGCTTTACTTGCTGAGAAGTATGATATCGTGTCATTGTGAGTAGTAGCTATTCTAAGTCTTAAGAATCGTTTATGTGATGAGCAATACCAACTATATCTATGCAATGATATGAGTACAAAACCTAGAGATGTGTAATCTTCTAGACAAAATGTATATCTAGGCGTTATCAGTCTAACATACTTGCCTCTACTCATCTCCTTCTTCTTTTGTCTAATCTCATCTACAATTCCTCTACTCGTCCTTCTCACTACCCATCCTTCCCCACGACAACTTCCCACTTATCCCCCAATTAAGGAACAACCAATCTACTCAACTGCAAGGTCAAAGTCATAATCTTCAGAAACGGACTCAAAGTCATAATCAGATGAGTCTTCATCATCCTTCTTGGATGAACGGCAGAAGCTGTTGCCCTTCTTACGTGAGACATATTCGCATCCTTTCTTGTCCATGCAACTCTTCCTTGATCGACCAGAGCAGTCTGCCTTCTTCTTGGACTTACTATCACGTTTGGGGGGAGTGGGGGAAGGAGGGGGCTTCCTATCATTCTCACAGATGCCCCTGTTACGGTTCCAACGGCATGTAACTCCTATGATGAATGAAGAGAAGGAAAAGAGTGTAAGATTAGTACTACTAGACTCTTCATCCAATAGCTAATCATATCATAACCAGTAGATAACTCACCACCACGACCATTTTCACCTGGAACTTCTTAGAAGCCTTTTCTACTGACCTGGGTGCCACTCACTTTTTTCCCAAGGGGATAAGGGGGATTTCAGACTTAGCGAAATAAAAAAGAGGCAACTTGAAAAGCTGCT
>Ga0214478_100437_pt1 | contig 24654 bp, 22 predicted proteins | sample M1_20Mar14CPVII9_2_FD_178001 | JGI IMG/M metagenome (GOLD analysis project Ga0214478, IMG submission 178001) | Marine eukaryotic communities from Monterey Bay, California, United States - M1_20Mar14CPVII9sort6BwellD7 | ecosystem: Environmental > Aquatic > Marine > Unclassified | place: USA...
CATTTGAAGGTGACACCTCAAAAGGACAGTTGTCCTTCATCACAGGTGCAAAGGTGGAAGCCCATTCGAATCAACGAGGACCTTGGTGGTTGGGTAGGTGTGGTGGACGTACTGGTTGGTTTCCTGCTTCTGCCGTTGTGCCTGCAGATGAATTCCTCAGTCCTACTTCAACTATTCAGACTGATCAGGATGAAAGTGAGGAGATGAAAAAACTCTCAGGAGATGAGTTGAATGCCGTCTATGATCTTATTCGCAATCCATCAGATGATGATGAAGATAACGACTCGGAAGAAGGCAGTAGTTCGCCTGCTAAAAGTCGGTGGCTAGATGATGGCGCTCCCAAGAGTCCACCAACCCGAGTTGATTCCCCTCCTATTGATAGGATGGATCCTTCTGAAATGGCCGGTCTTTCTCAGCGTTTGTATGATTCTCAGGATGAAGGCTCTCGATCAAATCAAAATGATGCCAGATCTCCAACTCCTGTAGCATCGGTCGGGAGTCTTTCTATATCAACTGAACCGGCACAGTCTGGTGAGGCAGATGAAACCTTGAGTAAAGACGAGCCTTCAAAGCCGGCACAAGAAGAAAGTAGTGATACAGTAGATCAGACTCAGTCAGTAGTAGAAGAAAGTTCAAAGGCGAATACTAAACCACAGTCAACTGCAGTTACCACCACAAAACAACCAGAGTGGAGAGCAGTTAAAGACCCAAAGACAGGTCTAGTGTATTACTATAATACTGCAACCAGAGAGACAACGTGGGAAATACCTAGTGATTATGTAGAGAAGAAAGCTCCATTGTCGCCTCGTTCTACTACATCAAAGTCTAAAGGCAAGTCTAAATCAAGGGGTAAGGGTATTATTGGTTTTATAACCAAGAGAGGCAAAAAGAATAAATCTGTTGAAGCAGAAACTGGTGTAGCTGCCGCAAGTAATACACCTAAAGACATCAAATCACAAGCCGAATCAACTGAACAAAAGCCTGCCACAGATGAAAGTCAGGAAAATGTAGCTGCTGCTGCTGCTGCTGCTGTAGTTGAAAGTAAAGACGGTTGGTTAACTTTAGATGATGAGATAAGTAGAAGTGATAGTGAAGATAGCGACTCTGACGAAACAGAAGCAACAGCGACAAGTATCTTCTCAAAGACAAAATTGAAAGATAGACTAAATTTGTTTGCTGAAAAGATTGGGAAGAAGCTGAACAGTCCATCAAATGAACCGGCATATTCAACTTTTGATGGGGGTATAAAACAAGAAAAGGATGCTGATAATAGTAATAGTGTTGCACAAGAGGGTTCCAATGAAGTTGTTGCTGCAGATAACTCGGCAACATCGACAAGCAAACAAGTTTATGCATCAGATACTACTTCAAAAGCAGATAATATTCAGCCAGTAGAAGTGTCCAACCCGGAATGGAGATCTGCAGTTGATGGAGAGAGTGGTCGAGAATACTACTATATCAAAGGATCTACCAAAGTGACGTGGCAAAGGCCACCAGGTTTATGAGAGAAGTGAGTTGTATGCCGGTGTATGGATATGTTTGTAGATATGTAGTTAAAGCATAATAGATGTTCTCCAAGATATATTGACTGTGTACAGAGACTACTAGTAATCTAAAACATCTTTCTCTACAAGTAAGATACTGATTTTATGGCATCGCGCCAGATCATGTCTAATATATTGAGCAGCGTCAATAGAACATATCCAATATGAACTACATTCACAGCCCACATCTTCTACTGAATGGGGTAATCTTACACGCACAATCAAGCTCACACTCCCTCCATTTGCCCAACTGTCTTCTGCTCTTCTTCTTCTTCTTCAGTCACTGATCTTTCACAAACCTTAAGCAAATCATGCCATCGGGGAGCTACTGCAGACATAGTTTGCATAAAAGTTCCAGGACTTTGATGCAAAGAAGTACTGCTATAATACTCCGCATCTTTCTTTGGCTTGCCATTCTTTGCTTTACCAATGGTACCTGCGTCGTTGGAGTTGGAAGTCTTCTTCTTCTTTTTCAACCCCGACTTCTTCTCTCCACGGAGCTTAGCGCATTCATTCTTTCTCTTCTTTGTGGATGTAGCAGTTGCCAGCGATTTGGCCTCCTCTGCAGTACGCTTATTCTGAGGAATCTTATTGTTACGTTCAATTTCGGCCTTCTTTCCTTTTGCCCTTTCTGCTGCTGTTTGTTTGTTCTTCTTCTCACTTTTGAGTTGTACTTCTTTGACTATAAGTTTTTCATCTGTAGTCTTCTCTTCATTAGACGCTGCTTTGATGCTGTCAATCTTCTCCTTCAGATCGGCAGCACGCTTTCTTGATTGTGCATTCCTCTTATTCTTTCTATGAGTAGTAATTTTGGTTTTGGTTGTCTTACTCTTCTTTGTTGGGGGTCGTTTGTTGTTGTCTTGTCCTGATGTGGCAGAACTTGAACTTGTGACTGAATACCTCTGTGTTGAATTTGCTGGAGCGGTGTATCCTTCAGGTGGTGGACGTAATCCCAGAGCCCTTGTTGAATTTGCGAGAGGATTATACCCTCCTCCATATTGATTTAATAAGCTGCCAAATGGATCCAATGGAGTAAGTAGGGAAGGATGATAATTCCCATAATTATAATATCCTTGTGGCTGTAGTGGAAGGTAGTCTGCCTGATGTTGTAATAATGTACCTTGAAGATAATTGTCGCTACCATTGTTTATTTGGTATAAGGAGTTATTATTTTCCCACGATGATGCAGTACTCGCCATCGTGCTTTGATTGATAAGATTTTTATCCACATCAATATCATCGTTCGTATTCTTGGCGGACTGTACGGTGGTGTTTACTATCATATTCTTATCATTATATTCATTTGGAATATTGGTATTAGAACCTGTAAGAGGCATCGTTGTTTGTGTTGTTGTTTGAGTTTGATAATAGTATATGCTGTTTTAGTCGAAGTCGAGTGTGAAAGCAAGAGATGTGAAAGATACTTCTCAATAATCAAATTATCTTGGACTCCAAAAGCGTGATAGGATTATGAATTCGACAACGAATACTACTTACCAACACCAAACAAATGGATGTATTAGACTTCAGTAGTAATAACTTTGAACATTAATAAGATTGAGCTCACAGGCACAACAACAAAAATCATCAACACAACACATAGATACGCACGATTAAAAAGAGTTTTGGAGATACACCGTATCCCGTAGGATTCGCCGAGTCATCAATGATGTGTTCATTTCAAATAGCTGCTCTGTAAAGAGAGGAACATTAGATGCTCTCATAATATCCAGTCAATTATATATACCATGAAGCTTGCTATTGCCACCCTACTTGTCGGCTCTGCCGCTGCCTTTGCCCCTGCCGCCACTACGGTGCGCAACACTGCTTTGAACATGGCCGAGACTGCCACTGAAACCAAGGTGAGGATAGTTGTCATTTGTTTTAAAAATGAAAAGAAGAGATTCTTTGTAATTGCAAATGCAGATGAAAATGCAAAGATATATATATCAAGACGATATGATATAATATATATACAATACAATCAACATGTGCACTCGATACGATATCGATATAAGAATTGCGAAATCATAAAAACTAACAATACGTATCTTATGCTCAAAATTCTAAATCTAGGCATTTGCTAAGTTACCTGCTTCTGTTAAGCCTGGTGTTGTTACTGGAACTGCTCTTACTGATCTTCTTGATGCTGCTAAGGAGCAGGGATATGCCATTCCCGGAGTTAACATTGTTGGTACCAACTCTATCAACTCTTGTATGGAAGCCGCTGCCGCATACGGCGGACCTATCATGGTTACATTCTCCAAGGGAGGTGGACAGTTCATTGCTGGTAAGTCTGTTGACAACACCGACGATGTTGCCTCCATTGCTGGAACTATTGCTGGTGCCAAGCACGTACATGAGGTAGCTGCTTTATACGGCGTTCCTGTTGTTCTTCACACTGATCATTGCCAAAAGGCTTGGCTTCCATGGATTGATGGTCTTGTTACTGCTTCTGAGGCACACTTCGCTGAGACTGGACAGCCTCTTTTCTCATCACACATGCTTGATCTTTCGGAGGAGCCACTTGAGGAGAACATTGCCATATGTAAGACATACCTTGAGAGATTCGCAAAGGTTGGAATCCTTCTTGAGTTTGAGCTTGGAGTAACTGGAGGAGAAGAGGATGGTGTTGATAACACAGATGTTGATTCATCTCGTCTTTACACACAACCAGAGGAAGTATACTACTCATACGAACAACTTTCCCAGGTTAAGGGTGGTGCCTTCACATGTGCTGCCTCATTCGGTAATGTTCACGGAGTTTATGCCCCAGGTAATGTTGATCTTCAACCCAAGATCTTGAAGAACTCACAGGCATACGTAAAGGAAAAGATCGGTTCAGATGATGATAAGCCAATGAGATTTGTCTTCCACGGTGGATCAGGATCATCAGTTGAAGACATCCAAGAAGCTATTTCCTACGGTGTTATTAAGATGAACATTGATACTGATACCCAGTGGGCATTCTGGGATGGTCTTCGTGCTTATGAGGCCAAGTACCACGACTATTTACAAGGACAAATCGGTAACCCCGAGGGAGATGATAAGCCAAACAAGAAATACTACGACCCACGTATGAGTCTTAGAGCAGGAGAGGAAGCCATGGCTGCCCGTCTTGTCAAGGCAGCTGAGGATCTTAAGTGTGTGAATGTTCTCAACTAAATGATTTGTGGACTTCAGTTTGATTCCGAGATGATTTAGATTCACTTTGTTCAGTGGCTATTAGAGTAACTTTCATAATGTCATGTTTTCTTGTCTTAAGACTAGTCTACTTTAAGAAGCTAGATTATATGGTAGCATAGAACTCACACGGTATACTCCACTGACAAATACTACGGACTTCTAAACGTTGTACACTGGAGAACATATCTGCCACTTGTATCATGCTCCTCGGCATGTCAAACCTATTTAGGCTCTTCTTTATTCTTTCTTATTGTAGAAAAGAAGTCTTCTACACACGTAGTTCAATGAGAAATAGCTGAGTAAAGCTTTTTCCCTACTTTGACATGGTTCACTGAGCATCAATTGAAAGCTACAATAATGCCCTAGAGCTAGTCGGCTCTTCATAAGAGGGCTTCGAAGATTAACGACTTGAATCCAACACACTAGTCTTGACCTACCAGGCAGGTAGTGAGCAAATCTTTTATAATTGCTATACGGGGGGATGAATAAGATGGGCACAAGATGTAACACCTCGTATCAATATACGGTTGTTAAAACCCTATCCATCCTAAAGATTCAAATTCTTAGCTTCCGCATAAACTGAGCTCCTAGTGAATACTTCTCCAGTTCAATCATGCTTCAGTTGAGAGTTGAGATCAAGATAATCATATACATCATAACTAATTGTTTATTAGAGAATTTATATATCACCATCATGATATGTGGTGTTTATTTCTTGCTAGCACGTTCGGCTAAAAGCTTCTTAACAGCCTTCTGCTCTTCCAATAAGAAAGCCCTAACAATTCTCATTCTAACACATCCACCACATGTAGCACCACCATAAGCACGTGATACAGTCCTCTCACGCTTCTTGGTATTTTGGTATGCAGATCGCTTTAGGTGCTTAATTCCTGGTAGAGAGCACTTGCAGTCTGAGCATTTTGGTCCCTTGGTTGTCTTCTTAATCTTCTGTGCAACGTGACGTCCACCTGGTGTGCGGATGGTACGGATACGTGCCGATCGGGTGTTGTAGGAGTGACGTCCTGCCCTTGTTACTCTGTTATCAACCATGATTCTATATTATTTGATTATTATAATAATAACAAAGTATAAATTGATCTGTAGTGTATTTGGTGATTTGCAAAAGAGATATAAAATAAGAAGTGTTAGAAATAAGAGATGTAGGAGAGTGAATAACAAAGAAGAGCCACTTGTATGACCCATCCACAAGGTTATGCACATAGCCGTCATTTTTTCACGACTATCAGGCAAACATGACAATTGGCATGTTAACAGCTTGCATTGTTTATCGTGCATAGTTATTACAACACGAAGAAATGCCTCTGTATTGATACTGAGTGGTAAGTGGAGATCGATCACTCTAAGAATAATCGAGCGTTGCCACCATCACATCAAGCCGTCGCCGCCACTTGCCGACGACATATCAAGTAACCTGTTTATTGCATACCCATGTATAAACAGTAATCTTCTAACTTCTCACGTCTATTATAAACATACTATCCTCACCTATCAAGCTATTATAAGGAGTGGCTTTGTTGCAAACAAAATTTATTTCCCCTTGGTATATATTTCGCTGATAGCAAAATTGGTCCGGTGACGCTAACAAATCTTGCTAAAAGTTGAGGTCAAGTGTACCAAAGTGAAGTTGATTCGTAGCTTTTAAATAAACTACAGGAACTGCCTAAGTAAGCAGGTAAAATCTGAAATTGCTTGCCTAACAATCACTAACACTAACATACTAACTAACATCATGGCACGAAACGGATTTGCACAGGGCGCCAACAGTGGCCACATTACCGAACAGAAGGAGCGTGCTGCTAGGCCGTCCCGATCAAAGGGTGTAAGTTATCTATATCGGCTTCGGTGTTTGATACGGGGAGTAGAAGTCTACTACTACTTGAGAGTGTTTTGTTACTTTAGTATTGGCTGCCAAGATATTGCAATTCGATGCTGGCTGGTATTGAGATGATGGTTATAAATGTTTTATATTCAATTCGAGGGTTTCTTTACTTTGATGCACAAGTTGTGATCATTTAATTCAGTTTCACTAACATTATTTTTCATATTATGTACATTTATCTCTTTTCACAGAAACTTGGCAAGCGTACTGCTCTATGCCGAGAAATTGCCCGTGAGGTTGCAGGTCTTTCACCATATGAAAGGAGAATTCTTGATATGATTAAGACTGGTGGAAGTTCAGCCGATAAGCGAGTATACAAATTTGCCAAGAGGCGTCTTGGTAGTCACAAGCGTGCTGTTGCCAAGAGAGAAGATATTAAGGCTGTTAACTCGAAGATGCGTGCCAAGCAAGCTGGAGCATAAACAGAAACAGAACTAATTATATATGATATAGAGTTCTGAAAACCAATATAATAATAAAAGAATGAATCAATAGAAAGTGTCAAGTTTTATCTGATCACACGTGTGCACTTGTATGACTTCTTCTTACTTATTGTTGACGATTCAAATATACAGGAAACATTAGATTTAATGTACAGGAGACATCATGGTCAAAGGAGAAACTGTTGCATAATGGATGACTTCGTATTCGGAGAAGCTATAGCAACATTTGATTTGGTTGGTTTTATTTAATACGAACATAATAATTCTCTACTTCTTCTTTCAATATCAAGCAGAGATAATATATGGAGGGGATCAATTGTTGTCATACATTCCAGTAGCTTCATTTATAAAGATAAACATTATCTTTCATAATAATACTGGCAAAACAACGATTGTAAAACACGGACTTAACAGGCAAGACTTTAAGCATCGTGTTGAGCAATCAAATCAATAAGCGTAACAACTACAGAAGGATCAGCCAATGTTGAAACGTCACCAAGTTCGTCGGCCTCTCCGGCTGAGATTTTACGCAACACTCTGCGCATAATCTTTCCACTCCTTGTCATGGGAAGTAAGGGTGTAATGCAAATGATATCGGGGGATGCAAATGGTCCAATTTCGCCACGAACGAGCAATCGTAACTCCTTGATGAGTTCCTCTTCCTCCTCGGCATTAGACTCGGTAAGAGTGGCAAAGGCGATGATTGCCTCGCCCTTGATTGGATGTGGTCTAGAGACTACAGCTGCCTGAGCAACCGAAGGATGCTTAACAAGAGCTGACTCTACCTCTGCAGTGCCAATTCGATGACCAGACACGTTAATTACATCATCTACACGACCTGTGATGAAGTAATACCCATCCTTATCACGCTGGACGGCGTCTCCAGTGAAGTAGAATCCCTTGTACGGACGGAGGTATGTAGTAAGATAGCGATCGTGATCACCAAGACAGGTTCTTGCCATACCTGGCCATGGAGATCTAATAGCAAGCACTCCTTCAACATTGTTGCCTTCGATAATCTCGCCACTCATTGGATCAAGAACTACAGTATCAATACCATACAAAGGGAGAGTACAACTGCCCGGCTTCATTGGCGTGACTCCAGGAAGGTTGGTGATGATATGTCCTCCGGTTTCTGTTTGCCAGTAAGTATCGACAATGGTACACTTTTCTCTACCAATTTCTTTATAGTACCACTGCCAAGCAGCCGGATTAATAGGCTCTCCAACAGTACCCAAGATTCGAAGAGAAGACAAGTCATACTTCTTTGGTATCTCGTCCCCGAATCGAATGAGACTTCGCACGGCTGTAGGTGCTGTATAGAATAGTGAAATCTTATGCCGATCAATCATGTCCCAATATCGACCTGCATCAGGGTATAGCGGAGTTGACTCGAAAAGAAATGTTGTGCTACCACTTAGCAATGGTCCGTATACGACATAAGTGTGTCCTGTAATCCAGCCACAGTCAGCCACACAAGCAAATATATCCTTTGGCTGTAGATCAAAAGTAGTTTGCAAAGTGTGTGCTGCATATAAAGCATATCCTCCTGTGGTATGAACTAACCCCTTTGGTTGACCAGTACTTCCAGATGTGTATAATATAAAGGATGGGTCCTCTGAATCCATTACCTCGGGCGGACAGTAAGGACGCTGTTTTGGAAGTATATCATTCATATTGACATCACGTTCTGAGACCCAATTCATATCATTTGAAGATTTGATATCAGCTTCACCATCAGCTGCAATAGATCTTTCACGTTCATAAACCAAAACTTTCTCAACAAGATCTTTGCAGTCATCCTTTTCAACAGCATCGTCAACAATGTTTTTCAATGGGATAGTTTTTGTCCCTCTCATACCAACATCAGCGGTCACAATCACCTTTGATTGAGATGCAGCAATTCTAGATGATAAAGCTTCAGCACTAAACCCCGCAAAGACAACCGAATGTATTGCACCAATTCTCATACATGCAAGCATAGTCATGGGTAGTTGTGGAATCATGGGCATATATATAGTCACGACATCACCTTTCTTTACTCCTTGGCTTTTCAATGCATTTGCAATTTCAGATACCTTCCTTTGCATATCAGCATAGGTAAAGTTAATGATTTGATCAGGTTCATCACCTTCCCAAATCATGGCAATATCATTTGCTTTACCATGCTGAACATGCCGATCTATTGCATTATATGCTATGTTCAATTTCCCACCAGGGAACCAAGAAACATCACCGTGCTCAAAACCCCCGGTCATTAAACCTTCACAATTGTTTTCATCAAAAGGATAATGATCCCAACTTAATAATTCAGTAGCACGTTTATTCCAATATTTCTTATTCTCCTTAAGAGAGTATTCATAATCAGAGTAGTATCGTTCTAGTGCTGTGTTTTTACTTTTTGCTTTGTAGGTTGGGGATATAATATCCATATCGGGCATATGATCGGGGGCATCATCATCAACAACACTTTCAACAGTAGGTGTAGGCTCGGTGGCTACCTTCAAGCCCGCAGAGTTGGAAGGGTTGATGCGTATGGAGTTGGAAACAAAAGCATGAAGCCCTTGTCCTGATGTGTGCAGGAGTAATAATAATGTTGTTTTATTGATTGAAATCATTGTCCAATACTCCAACCACAACAACTAACAACCATCAAAGGTCAAAGATAATGATCTGAAAAAATTATGAGAGTTGAAAAGCGAGGTATCTTGCTGATATGATGTGCGGGTTCGGATTGCAATTACGCTCCCCTTTAAAATATTATGGTAGCTTCTCCCTCAACTCATGTCGTCTTATTGTATACAGAGACGATACCAAGAGGATATATGAGTGTACGTTGAGCCATTGCCTTTCCAGTTATTGGGTTATTAATAAATCTAATTTATCACTCTTCGACCTAACATTTATCTCATCTTCCTTTAAGTGTATCTAGTATCAGGATTTAATTTCCCATCCATCCTGGCTTGCGGAAGTCAAGACCTGGGTATTTGGCAGAAGCACCAAGCTCTGCCTCAATACGAAGAAGTTGGTTGTACTTCGAAGTACGCTCACCACGGCATGGAGCACCAGTCTTGATCTCTCCAGTACTAAGACCAACAGCCAAATCAGCAATGTAAAAGTCCTCTGTCTCTCCACTTCTGTGACTTGTCATAACTCCCCATCCATTCTGCTTTGAAAGTTTGACGGCATCAATTGACTCTGAGATACTTCCAATTTGGTTCACCTTAAGAAGAAGACAGTTGGCTGATCCAAGGTTGATAGCCTCTTGGATCTTAACAGGGTTGGTAACTGTAAGATCATCACCAACGATTTGAACATCCTTACCAACCTCTTTACAGAACTTAGTCCAGTTATCCCAATCATCCTGATCAAAGGGATCCTCGATGGTTAGGATAGGATACTTAGCAATCATTTCCTTGTAGAAGGCAATGAGTTCATCTCCACTAAGCTTGAGTGAAGCATCCTTATCAGCACCAGTTGTCTTGAAATCAAGATCATATGCATTCTCTCCAGCAACCTTGAACTCTGATGAGGCAACATCCAAACCTACACTAACTTTGTCAAGATATCCGGCCTTATCAGTAGCCTCCATAATCATTGCCAATCCAGACTCAACATCACAGGGAGGAGCAAATCCACCCTCATCTCCAATCAAGGTAGCATCGCCACCGAACTTTGCCTTAATAACTTTCTTAAGGTTGTGGAATACCTCACATCCAATTTGCATAGATTCACTAAATGTTTCAGCTCCAGTGGGGATGACGAAGAATTCCTGGAAGGCAAGTTTGTTACCAGCATGCTCTCCTCCGTTAATAACATTAAAGCATGGAACGGGAAGAACATCAGGAGTAGGGTTACCGGCAATATCAGCATAGTGCTTCCATAGAGGCACACCACGAGATACAGCTCCAGCCTTACTAGCAGCAAGAGAAACTGCATACATATCGGATAATAATTAATTTTTAGTACATGCATATAAAAGTGCATATCATATGAGTAATTTGCAATAACATATAAATATAACCAAAGATCAATAAGCACTTACCTCCAAGAATGGCATTAGCACCAAGATTTCCCTTGTTTGGGGTACCGTCAGCCTTTAACATGGCATCATCAATAGCACGTTGATCGGCAGCATCTAAGCCCATAACAACATCAGCAAGTTGCTTGTTAACATTGCTCACAGCCTTCTGTACACCCTTTCCAAGGTATCGAGAACCACCATCACGTAATTCAACAGCCTCGTAAGCACCAGTGGATGCACCAGATGGCACACTGGCAGTAAACGTACCCTTTGCAGTGGTAATATCAACCTCAACTGTTGGGTTACCGCGACTATCGATAATTTCACGTCCGTGTACACCAGTAATGGCAGACATAGAACGCTTGGATGCCACAGATGGGGCACGACGAAGAGCAGCGGCGGCAGTAGAGGAAAGCATGGTTGTTTTTCGTTTTGTGATTATTAATAAAGCTTATCGTTAGAAAGGAGTAGATATCATATACTACGTGAAAGGAGAGGCGATGTGGCTTTTGGAGATTCGAGTTTGTGGTTTTTGCAACTCAAAAAATCGACACGCGCACATACGTCATGACGACTTAGTGGTACTGGCTCGGTGATCTTGCACTTTTGTTGCCCACCGCAGATGATTGTTTGTCTGTCATTGCGTAGTAAGAAGAAAAGAGAAATAAAGTGTTGTTGATATAAGGATATTACAAGTATGAGTATAATTATATAATTATATCTCTAGCTATCAACTTGGACTCTGCATTAACTTAAACATATTCGATCTTCATTGTATTTGTGGCTCCAGCCTTGGCAACAGTTCCATGGACGATAACAACTGGGTCTCCAGCACTAGCCTTTCCATTCTTCTTCAGCTCTTCAATGATAATATTAACCATTGCGTCTTCCTCATCCATGTTCTCAACAGTATGAGCGGAGCATCCCTTCAATGTACCATAACATTGGTGGGCAACTTGTTCTGATGTTGTAATGACCTTGATTGGCATACCAGGTCTGAACTTAGCAATTTGACGAGCTGTGTTTCCAGACTCGGACATAACGATGATTGCCTTGGCTGCAACATCAATAGCAGTCTTGACAGCAGATGATGAAATAGATTCAGATGTACTGAGATGACCATACTTGCGAAGGGTGGAGTTACGTACGGCTTGGTAGAGGGAGTCAAAGTTGACTGCCGACTCAGCCTCGACACATGTACGGGCCATGATTGATACTGCTGCAGTAGGGTGTTCGCCGTTGGCAGTTTCTCCTGAAAGCATAACACAATCAGTTCCGTCGAGAACGGCATTTGCAACATCTGAGCACTCAGCACGAGTAGGACGAGGGTTGACAATCATTGACTCCAACATCTGCGTGGCAGTAATGACAGGCTTTCCGGCAATGTTGGCTTCACGGATCATCATCTTCTGGGCGAGGAAGACCTTCTCGGGAGGAATCTCCATACCAAGATCTCCACGGGCAACCATAATACCATCTGTGGCGGCTAGGATGTCAGAGTAGTTCTCCATACCCTCTTGGTTCTCAATCTTACAGTAAATCTTAATCTTTCCATCCATGTTGCCATTCTCGGCAAGGATCTTACGAATTTGGTGAACATCTGATGCCTTACGAACGAAGGAGGGGGCAATGAAATCAACCTTGTTCTTGATACCCCAGTTGATAATATCATCAATATCCTTCTCAGTCAAGGTAGGCAGATCAACGATAACTCCAGGAAGGTTCTATTATATGTTGAAATTAGGAAATAGTATGAGTATTGGCAATGATTGTATAAACATACTTGACAAACTCTCTCACACAAAAAACTCACCATGTTCTTACGCTCGCCAATAGAGCAATCATTCTCGATACGGCAAATGACTTCTCCCTCACTAGGATGGCAGCTAAGAACAGTCAATACTAAACTACCATCGGCAACCAAGATGGATTGTCCAGTCTTAACAGATGTAGCAAGAGTTGGATAACTGCATGCCAACTTCTTGTTGTTACCTAAGAAGTTGTAATCAGCAGTAAGTGTTAAGCTCTCTCCCTTTGTTAGTTCAATCTTTTTGGCACCATCGGCAAAGAAACCAGTACGGATTTCTGTTGTAGTATTGAATACGAGTGGTAGATAAGATGTTAAAAAATTATATGTATGTACATATAGTAAAAAAAATGTATGCACATCTTGTGTTCATAAACTTACCAGGTCCCTTAGTATCAAGAAGAACACCTGAGTTGATATAGAATCAAAGTAGAAGACATATAGTGTATTAGATAATGCAATATGTAACATGATACGCCTTTGCAATACAAAATACAACAAGTGCATATCATATGTCATTTTTTTATATACATACTTACCAACGTGAGCTTTCTTATTCTTCGCAGCCTGACGTAACCTATCCAAGCATGCCTTATGTCCCTCGTGATCACCATGAGAGAAGTTAAAGCGTGCAACATTCATACCAGCATCGATTAATCCCTCAAGTGTGGGAATATCCCAACAGGCTGGACCTAATGTGCATACAATTTTTGTTTTACGATTGGATACATCGGACGCGGAGGTGATTGATGAAAGGGTGATGTTGGAACCACGAAGTTCAGGACCGGAGGCTGATGTTTGGGATTGCATGATGATATTAGGTTGGTTGTTAGTTGTAGGTTGTAGGCGGTAGGAAATTGTGAGGCCGATTGTGGATTCATTACCCCACATCAGAGGCTATGAGTCATGTACTATGTCCTCTGTAGAAATGGATCTTCCAGACCGACTAAATGAAAATGAGTGGACCACTCACCACCACGCAATAGATACTAACAAAGTCGATGTCATTGACGGCCGGCGGCATACATTACGATAGTCAAACTTACAATACCAGACAATATACATAAACGAACTATGATTTCCAACACAGCAGATATTCCATTATTAAGTGGAGGGAACATCACTCTTGACACTGTTAAAGCGCAACAAACAATTGCTAACCGTCGAACAAAGATCTTTTGCACATTAGGTCCAGCATGTTGGGAGGTTGAACAACTCGAGGTATTAATTGAGGCTGGTATGAATGTTGCTCGTTTCAACTTCTCGCATGGAGATCATGAGGGACATAAGGCATGCTTGGATAGGTTACGTCAGGCTGCTAAGAATATGAATCAAAATGTTGGTAAGTGCACATTATGAACATAAGATATGCATTATATATGTATTGTTTAATATACCGTCCTGACTCTAAATATCTATAATATGATGTTGACTATGCTATTATAAACAGCCGTACTACTTGATACCAAAGGTCCTGGTAAGTTTACGAACATAAGATGTGCACATATTTTCTCCTATCAATAACAAATGCTCACATACTCATCTACACCACTCGTTTAAATACAATTTATAGAAATTCGTACTGGTTTCTTTGCCAATGGTGCCAAAAAGATTGAACTAACAAAGGGAGAGGAATTGATTCTTACTTCCGACTATGACTTCAAAGGAAACAACAAAAAGCTGGCATGTTCCTACCCAAAGCTTGCATCAAGTGTCAATCCTGGACAATCTGTGCTCGTTGCCGATGGTAGTTTAGTACTAACTGTTATCTCATGTGATGAAAGTGCAGGTGAGGTTGTAACTCGTATTGAGAATAATGCATCTATTGGTGAGAGGAAGAACATGAACTTGCCAGGTGTCGTCGTTGATTTGCCAACCTTGACTGAGAAGGATGTTGATGATATCATCAACTGGGGTATTAAGAATGGCGTTGATCTTATCGCTGCTAGTTTCGTCCGTAAGGCTGAGGATGTTACCTACATTCGTAAGATTCTTGCAGAGAATGGTGGCAGTGGTATCAAGATTATATCTAAGATTGAGAATCAGGAAGGTCTTGAGAATTATCTTGATATCTTACAGGTTACTGATGGTATTATGGTTGCCCGTGGAGATCTTGGTATGGAGATTCCTCCTGAGAAAGTCTTCTTGGCTCAAAAGTACATGATTCGTGAAGCCAATATTGCTGGCAAACCTGTGGTTACTGCAACACAGATGTTGGAGTCGATGATTGTCAATCCTCGTCCTACTCGTGCCGAGTGTTCAGATGTTGCCAATGCTTGTTATGATGGTACAGATGCCGTCATGCTTTCGGGAGAGACAGCCAATGGATGCTACTTCCGTCAGGCTGTTGAAATCATGGCCCGTACATGTGCTGAGTCTGAAAGTTCTGTCAACTTTGGTGTGCTATATCAGTCAGTTCGCAACTCAGTCAAGAAGAGATATCAGCTATCTACATCAGAGTCTTTGGCATCATCAGCTGTCAAGACTGCTGTTGATACTGGTTCTAAGTGTATTGTTGTTTACTCTGAATCTGGAGCTACGGCTCGTCATGTTGCTAAATTCAGACCTGGTATGCCAATTGCAGTTCTTACTCCAAGCGCTCAAGTTGCTAGGCAGTGCTTTGGTACATTAAAGGGATGCTATGCTTATGTTGTTGACTCACTTGAAGATACTGAAAAGCTAAATGAGGAAGTTATGAGAGAATGTCGTATTGCTGGAATCGCCAAGGTTGGAGATCCTGTAGTTATTGTCTGCGGAACAACGTTTGGTAAAGGTGCAACGAATCAGATCAAGGTTGAGTATCTGGTGGATGATCCTAAAAAGACTTACGTTCGTCCTCATTTAGACAATAACAATGCTGAATTCAATGGATGTACAATCAGTTAAGTGGCAATAGAAGTATGTCTAGAGGATCGTTGTTAAAGCTAGAAAGAGATATCTAACATCATGCTGTCTTCCGAAGAACAATAGCTATAGAGTGTGTGAAGCCGACGAATATAATTGACTACTTTCACGATCACTTGGTACCTTGATCAATAGATTGCTCAATCCCATTGCAATGAAGGTACAAACACACAATCCACTAAGAAGAAACAACATAGATGTTCTCATACTTGCAACTATAAATCCTAGAAGTACAAACATTCCAGGACCGACTCCACTTGCTGGATGATGACTCAACTTTCTATGATACAAAACTCCACCGATATGAAAGGCCATTATGTAAAATTGATTTGCCAATATAATATCATCATTGCCACAAAAGTTAAGATATGAAACAAGCCATAGTATGCAACCTGCGACTGGCCAGAACCACCGAGGCATTGTGCCATTTTCTTGAAATACATTACGTAAACAACCTGTTAATGGCTCAGTAATACCTAATATTCCATGGAGAAAGAACGCTACTGATTCACATACCCGCAAGGCAAAGTCTAATTGGTGATTGATTGACATTGTTATTTATATCTTCTTTTGGGTATCCTCAATATATCATATCTATTTGTACACTCAAACTCACTTCAAAAAGTAATTCAATCATGTGCTACTGGATTGCGTGCTGTTTCTCGAGTAATTTTACCCATCCGTGTCTAAATTTTGCTCTCCACAAAATATCAAATTTCATAGCGCGTATGTAGATCTAGAGTTGATGGCAATGATTAGATTACACAAATAACAGATATTATATTGAAAACAGCGGCGGTCGGCGAGACGTATAATATCCTCATATGAATAATACAAAGAGTAGTAGAAATAATAGATATAGTAGCAAACGTGCCTATATCAACATGATATCATCAATATTACTTGCAAGAAACTCATCTGTGTTGGCAACTAGAAGGATAGGTTTTGCATTCCAGAGTAGTATTAGCTATAGCAGTAGAAATGGTAGTAGATCAAGAATAATAAATCATCAAACATTGTGGTATGGCAATGGAGATGACAATGATACATCATCAGCATCATCACTGCCCTATTCAACAACGTCATCAAACTCTATACAAGCATCACCAGTAGTAGACTCTAGCTTATCCTCTAAATCATCATTACCATTCTCTGCACCCCGAACATCATTTGACGATTCATTGCCAGCAGCCCAGGCATCTGATAGCAGTATTGATGGCACATTAGAATGGAGTAAGCTTGGTTTGCTAACAGATTTAGTTAATGCAGTTACAGGAGATATTGATCAACGTCAGGGATTGGGTCTAATTGAAGGACCAACACCTGTACAGAAAATGGCTATACCCGATATATTAGCAGGATGTAAAGATCGTATGGCATCTATTGAGAATATTAAGAATACAGATAAAAAGTCTAGAGGTTCGGAGAGTAGTTATTCATCATTTGATGTTGATTTAAGTTCTTCGTCCAAGTCATCGTCATCATCAAATAACGATGATGGGATGATACCACCAGTACGATCGGTAGCCTTTGCAGCTGCCACCGGATCAGGTAAAACGTTGGCATATCTCCTTCCCGTCATCCAATCGCTGCGAGCACAAGAACTAATGGCAACATCTATTGAGAATAAGGCATTACAAATGGAGGCACTGGCTAAACTACGCAAACCTAAACGTCCTCGAGCAATTATCCTAGCACCCACACGTGAATTGGCACGTCAAATCTTATCAGTATTGAAAAGTGTTGGACATATATGTAAAATATCAAGTGAGTTGTTAGTTGGTGGTGATGGATATGGTAAGCAACGAAAGAAGATGGAGGGTAGGGCGGTTGATATTCTCGTTGCTACTCCTGGACGATTAGTGAAGCATCGTGATGCAGGTGATATCTACCTAGGGTCTGTTAGACATGTTGTGATTGATGAGATGGATACAATGTTAGAGCAGGGCTTTCAAGAAGATTTAGGTGCCTTATTACATCCAATGCTTTATAAGAAACGTCATGTGAATATTGATGAATATAAGAATGACAAAGTGAGTTTAGTGGAGGGTGCACCACAAATTATATTAACAACGGCAACGATGACTCCGGCTGTTCGGCGTTTATTGGACAAACCAGAGTTACCATTTCAGCCCAAAAAAGTATATGGGAAGCAAAATGAAGAGGATGATAGTAATCCCAACTCAGTCAAGATTGCATTACCTCGGGATATACGTATCTTGACTGCTCCAGGATTACATCGTGTAGTACCTCGTTTGAAGCAAGTGTTTGTGAATGTGGGTAGTGCGGACAAACTTAGTTTACTTGTGGATGTTGTAGCTGGAGGAGAAAGACAGAAGAAGGAACGCCAATTGTCTTCAGGTCAACCACAGCCATTGACACTTGTGTTCTGTAATACAGTATCTAGCTGTCGCGCTGCTGAACATGCCTTGGCAGAAAGTGGTGTATCATCACTATGTTATCATGGTGATTTGCAATCATCAGAACGTGAAGCCAATCTTGAAGAATTTCGTAATGCCGGTGAAGGCAATGGTTCATCATCTGTACTAGTGTGTACTGATATTGCCTCTCGTGGGCTCGATGTGCCGCAAGTTGATCATATTGTCATGTTTGACTTTCCTTTGAATCCAATTGATTATCTACACCGTGCCGGACGTACGGCTAGAGGATTGAGCAAGTCTGGTAACTCGTCAAGAGGACAAGGCAAGGTAACGGCACTTGTTACAAAGCGTGATCGAGTACTTGCCAGTGCTATCGAGGGTGCAGTACAGAGGGGTGAGTCGTTAGAGGGGTTGAGTAGCAGAAAGTCAGATTATGAAGCAGGTGCACGGCTGGGGAATATTGGACTTGGAAGTGGTGGACGAGGCAGAGGAGGTAGGGGAAATAGTAGGGGAAGGGCTTCTGGTCGAGGAAGGTCTTCTTCTGGCAGGAGGAGAAGGTCATAAAGTCAAGTGTAGGAACAATGCAAACGTTAAATGTAATGACTAAAAGATTGTGATCATAAGAGCTTTCTTATCATCTGTAATCTGTATCAGCAGTCTAGCAATTTCAACTCATCATACCATATCATTCAGCATAGGCTGCCTTTCCTCTCTAAGTTCTACTTCTCCAATTGTTCTAGTTTGTCCAAGTTCATAACTGCTACGATCTGGCCAACACCTTTGAAGTATATTACGAATACTACCCTGATTGAATGGATTGTGGAAGCGTCCCTCACTCCATAGATATCGATATTTACGAGCATTCATTTGCTCATTTGTAGATGAATTGGTCAAAACCAATGTTGTGTGATAGAATGCCATAAACCCAACTGGTATGAGGTAAAGAGATAAATACCCACCCATTAAGAAAGCACCCTTTGGAAAGACTTTGGACCGTGTTAAGAACATTATCCACGCTGTTATGAAACCAACCTCCATCAAACAGAAGGAAAGTAGGAAGAGGTAGAAATAAATGTAATTGTACAAACCAATTGTTGTGCCAACAAAGGGACAGTGATGATCAAACACTAGGACACATCTTCGTGCTACCCGACAATGTTTTGATCGCAAGGGTTTGACAATACGACATGTATGACACAGTGGCACTCTTTCTTCTTGTGATGATGGGAAATCTTTGCTGTATGATTCAATTATCTCGTCATATTGCCGTCGCAATTCGCTTGTGACGGCATCCATTTCAATACTGACTTTATCTCTTGCATAACCTCCTCCTCCTCCTCTAATACAACATGTTGTAGATGCTGAGTCGTTGTCATGTCGTGCATCAAGTACACCTGGATTCGTTTTGTACACATAATACAAGTTAGCCCATGTTGCAATGGAAGCAACTACGAAGAAGAAGTGTAGACCGACTTTATCCCACAACAGAGCATCATTTCCAACTACACGACGACCCCCAATACCAACATATGTAGTGGCATATACAATCCCACCAAGTAGTATATGTGCTGTCATCCAATAAAAAGGAAACGTTGGTGATTGGCCGATGGGCATATCACTACCACTCATACCCATCCATGCTTTCCAATTCCTAATAGAAAAGAGATCTTTACAAGTCTGGCCCATTTGAGAAAAGATTGATCGTTTCGGTAGTAGGTATTTCTCTTCATACTCTTGTAGCAGAAGTTCACATCCAACTTTTTTCTTCTTAATTGCCAAATCCTTGGGTGTCTTTTCTTCTTTATCTTTCATTGATAACAATTTCCCAGGGTATAAGAAAGCTGCTCTGTTTGTTTCAAAAGTAGCAACTTTGGAACCAACTCTACCTGCTGACAGTTGATCCAGACTGCCACCTGATCTTTCTCCAATACTACCTGCCTCTTCCATGAGAAACATTACCGTATCCGTATTCCCTCGAAGACTAGCCAAATGAAGTGGTGTCTGACCAAAAGCATCAACTGCATCTAAATGTCCCTCAACTCCTAACAAATGAAGCAACATTCCACAAACTTCAACTGAACCTTTGTATGCTGCCCAATGTAATGCTGTATCCCGACTAGAGTCGACTGCATTAGGATTAGCGCCTCTGCGGATAAGAAAAGCTGCCAAATCTGGATGTCCATATTGACTAGCTATCAATAGAGGTGTGCATCCGCTATTATCCTGGGAATCAATTCCAATATTACATGATTGTGCATTATTGTCAGAGTCGCCATTTTCGTCCTGCATTAAAGAAGACGCTGATGATGAAGATAATCCACGTTGATTTAACTGCTGAGGTGGAGATGGACGTTCCTCTAAATGTTGTAATAGCATTGCAACTAATGGTATAGCACCTTCAGTAACTGCCCAGTGAAGGGGATACATTCCAACAGAATCTTTTGATGGAATGTGCAAATCAATTAGTAACTGTGCACCATTACGGACATATGATTTCTCAATGAGAAAAGAAAGAAAGCGTGGTTCATCTCCTAGATGTATAAAACAAAACAAAAAATATGAGCATTTTATACATAATGATTCATGCGGCTGTGTAAAACAATCCCATAGAATGTTACATAAATACTGAATAAATACTATCGTACACTCACCTCTCTTTGCACACCAATGCGCAAGTGTATGTCCATCAGCTCCATACCCATCCAGCAGCTGGGCTAACTTTGCTGGATCAGCCTCATTTACTACTTTTTCTGTTGCATTGTTATCTTCGCTATTATCATCAGTACTAGTCTTTACCACCTCATCATTTGAAACCAACACAGTAATTAACTGTAGGAATAAAAAGTATGGTCCACCCCTAACCACATTTGATAACATACTCATACGATATATTCTATCCGTTTTGAACCGTCCAACTGCCTCTTTTGTTGGAAGTAGTGTTGAGGCGCAAATCTTAATTATTGGCCGTGGTTCTGGGTGTGCGTTGCAACACTGACCACCACCCTGATGACCATGATTGTGGTTATGATGACTACTATGAGTGTGTTTGTGAGCCTGTGAGACATTACCTTGTTGAATTGTATTTGAACCATTATTTCCTATAACATTAACATTTGAGTGAGTTGGTGTTGTTGAAGTACCTCCTGTTAGCGTCAATTCCATTTTTACCAGTATATTATATACTAACGCTCTCCTATGGCAAGCTCTTTCCAATCCATATCAACACCGACAACAATTCATGAACATCAGTCCATAAGGCCTTCGGTATCCTCTCAAAAATTGGGGAAGTGAAAAAGGCCAACTTATACTTTACCTACAGGTCGCAAAAATGAAAAAATAGAAAAAGTGGCCGGCCATTCCTTTCCATGTCTAAGACATGAAAAGGAATGGCCGGCCACTTTTTTGAGTTTTGCTTTCCTGGAAGTTTTAGATAAAGTATAAGTTAAGCCATTTTACGGGACCCAAGCGGGACTCATTGATCGACATATGTGAAAAAAACTCAAAAAAGGATACCTCTATGGTATCCTTTTTGTTTGGCAGGGGGCGTCGAGTGCTGCTGAATACATATTAGTGATTGAGTGGCGGCTGGAAAGCTGGTACAAGGAGAAGACAAATGCGGTTTGCCTTCTTATTCGTGTATATATTAACAGTGTGGTACGAGTTTAATGGTTGCAATTATTTGTTTATGAAACAGAGTACACCTGCACGAAGCAATCATTTCCTTTTGTGTCTCTAACATATATGTGTTAAGTTGAGCCAACTATATTTCCAGTCCCTCCATATTGATAATGCATTGATGTGACTCGAGTAGATTGGGGTTGGTACGCAGAAGGCTCCGAAGTATCTCACTTCTACCCTCTCTCACTTTAATAATATTGGCTCAATTCTTCTCATCTCTAATCTAATTTTGCTTCAAACTGGCTACTGCTGCTGCACTACTACTAGCTACCGAGGCTGCTGCTGCTGCATCTGCCTCTTCTTGTTTCTTACAAACACTTGCTGCATATTGATCCGATACCTTACACTGGACACCAACATAATTAGTGATATTTCCCCCAGCGTCTCTAAGCGCTGCAATAAAGAACTGATTCCAAAACGTTGTACCATCTACACGATAATTTAGTAAACAAACACTCATATCTGATCCCTCTTCGATAGAGTTACGGATCTTTTCAACCGCCTTAGGATCAGTTTCTGGTCCTTGAAGGAAGCGACAATTACGACCTAATACTTGGTCCAAGGTATATCCAGTAAGATTTAGGAATCCTTGGGTTGCATAGACAATAGGGTTATCGGGAAGACTAGGGTCTGTGACAACAAAGTTCTGCTGGGCTGTTTGTAATGCTTTGATAAAAGAAAAGTCTGGATCATCCAACACTTTGTTGGCATCAGCAGAGCTACTTGCAATTAGCCCCCCTCCACCGCTGGCTGCGTCTGCTAATGCCTGTTTACTCAATAGGGCATCAGCTTCTTTGTCTCCTAGATGGTTCCGTATTGCACCCTTCAACTTTTCATTCTCTTCCTTAAGCAGAGTCACGCTCTGTTGGAGAGACTCAAGGAGGAACTTCTTACGAATCCGAGAGCGTTTTGCATGCTCCCTATTTCGCTCCCTAAAGAAACATTTGGTATTGTCAACGCAAAATCATTGGTTAGAGATGTCATACTTTCGGCAAATACATAGAGTATAAATAAAGTCATCCAACATATCAACTTACTTGACAAGTTTTCTGCAATGTGTGGGTTGTAGGAACATCAGAGATCAGAGGTACATCAAAAGACATATAAAATTATTACAAATTCGTATCCACAAAAACTTTACTCACGTTCTATCTGCCTTAGCTTGTGCATCCGTTTTAGCCACAGTAGTAGTAGGGGCCGGTACTGGAGGTCTACCACGTTTGGCACCCGAAGCACCAGGAGCTGCTCCTCCTGAAGCTTGAACATATGCATATTGTAAATGATGTGGACGTTGAGGAGCTTGTGCCATGGGTACCGCCGAAGGTGCTACAGCACTACCACCAACATTTCCCATAACAGTTGCAGACGCTTTTGGTTTGTCTAATCCTGTCGTAACAATCCCCCCTGCTTGGGGGACAGGGGCATATCCTGCATTCTGATTACCCTCCACAGCAGGCCTTGAGGCATTTTGTGTTGGTGCAGAACCCTCGCCACTTGCCAACAATGACCCCTGTGCTATCAAATTCTGTTGCTGCTGAGCTAATTGCTGCTGTTGCTGAACTTGCTGCTGTATTTGTGGATTCTCACTTAGGAATATAGCCTCCCCCTCTGGGGTGAAAAAACAATCACCAAAGATGTCATCGAGGTTTAAAGTTGATGGAGTACCCTTACTTTGAGCCTGACCATTATTCGATGACGTTCCACCGCCGGGTACTCCAGCCGCAATGAATTGAGGTGGCTTGATATTCTGAGTTTGATTATCCATTTGCAGCTGTCTCTCCAATGTCTTTGCCCTTTGCCTACTACCAATCAATATCCTCCATGATGGGGGTGTAGCTCTCATGTTGAGGTGATATCTTTTGAGAAGAACTTTCAAAATGAAATTCCAGAAAGACGCTTTCTATGAACAAGAAAGAACATACTTGATGCCACTTCAAACTTCACACCACATGAGTTTTGGGCACTAAATCCACTGTAATGCCTTCAATATTAAGATGTAGGAGATGAACTAATAGACAAATATGATTTTCTGTACATCAGTTATCAATCTATAATGACAAACTTGACTGATATAGTCCAAATACATCGACATCATGAATAAACAGAAAGCACCAAAAAAAAGCCCATTTTCATCATGTATCCAATGAATGGAGATGTAGTCATGGTGTGCAATCACAAGGGATCATATATAATAATCATACAAAATTATTTAAATACCTTACAAGCTAAAGATAATAAACTCAGATTGGGTCAGATTTTCGAGAAATCGAGCCGGCTGTTGGACAATGTATGGCCATAGCCCAAACGCATGCATCACTCTCTTTCTTAGATATTGATGTTTTGCCATTATATATGTATATGAAAGACCAATGGACACTATCAGCACCATTGTAGGGCCCTCCATCACACTTTTGTGTCCACTTGTTGGCGGTTCTCTTGCCTCAGATTGGGTCAGATTTTTGAAATCGAGCCGGCTGTTGGACAATGTATTGCCATAGCGCAAACGCATGCATCACTCTCTTTCTTAGATATTGATGTTTTGCCATTGTATATGTATATAAAAGGGCAATGGACACTATCAGCACCATTGTAGGGCCCTCCATCACACTTTTGTGGCCACTTGTTGGCGGTTCTCTTGCCTCAGATTGGGCCAGATTTTTGAAATCGAGCCGGCTGTTGGACAATGTATTGCCATAGCGCAAACGCATGCATCACTCTCTTTCTTAGATATTGATGTTTTGCCATTGTATATGTATATGAAAGACCAATGGACACTATCAGCACCAT